>Ga0315276_10000290_pt1 | contig 42284 bp, 27 predicted proteins | sample YL17G05_0_MG_FD_204542 | JGI IMG/M metagenome (GOLD analysis project Ga0315276, IMG submission 204542) | Sediment microbial communities from Yellowstone Lake, YNP, Wyoming, USA - YL17G05_0 | ecosystem: Environmental > Aquatic > Freshwater > Lake > Sediment | place: USA: Wyoming | collected...
GACAGAGAGAGACGAAGCCCTTTTCTTTTGCCCGCGTGATGTGTCAGAGCTCTCTCCAACAATGAATCATGAGAGGCTACCGTGTGCGTGTGTGTGCGTTTTGCCAGCCCAAAAATAACAACAGTGTAACACCACAAGCCATTTTTTGCCCCCCAACCCATCCATCCCATCCCATCCTCTCTCTCATCATCACCCAGCCCGCCGCAACGCTTCCTCCACGTCCTTGTCCGTCACCTTGTCAGCCCAGTGCAGCAATGTCTGGGAGATGACGGGCGAGGCCTCGTGTGCCCTGTCTGCGGGCACCTTCCTGGCTGCGGCCTTGTTCGCCAGCGCCCGCCGCCAGCGCCCTTTTGCGCCGGCGACCCCGGCCCATCGTGAGATTTGGCGCTCGTCCTCGCCGTCCAGAGTGCGCCGACCGAGGTAGAAGCGGCAATACCAGTGAAACCAGCCTCGCGGGTCGAGGTCCCGCCGCATCCACCCCTTTTCCTCCCAGAAGGCCTGGTCTTGGCCGGCCTTGACGCGGAATTTGTTTTTTTGGGTGTTGTACCGGCGGCCGGCGTACGCGTCGACGTCCAGCCCCGCAAACCAGGCCGCCGGGAATTCGGCCACATCGATGGCCACGTGCCGCCCGTGAATACCGGGCTTGCCGCCGACGGGGTTGAAGTAAATGCCGCCAAAGGAGCCCGCCCGGACGACCTGTTCGGGCGTCATGCGCGGTCGGAAGGCCTTGGCGAGGGCCGGGTCGAGGTCGGCAAAGCGGAGGCGGCCACAGGGTGCGCGGACGGGCAGCGGAGCGCAGTCTGGGGAGACGCAGGCGGGGCGGGGGTAGGGGCCGGGCAGGCATGGGGCGGCCTCGGCCTTGACGGGGGCGGCCGCCTTCTGCCGTTTGCCTGGAGCAGCTGGCGGGTTGTGGGGCGCCGGCGCCGCGTCGGCCGGCTTTTCGGCCTTGACCCGCTTGGCAGCGGGGGCGGCCGCGCCTTTTTTGGGACTAGCACTGGCCCCCATGCGCTTGGGAGGCATCGTGTGTGTGGTGGTGAGTGCGTGTGTCGCCCGAGATGCCAGCGACGCGAGCGTGCGGCGCATGCAGTTTATAGCCAGCAAATACGTATGTGAGAGTTATTGTGTCCTTTACACTCCACATTATATTAGAGGCCGCCGCCGCCGGAGAGCACACGGATGCGCATACCCTGGGGGGGTCCTTCACCCTTTGCCCAAGACCCAAATCAACGAGAATGAGCACGGTCGGAGGAGGCGTAGATGGCGTACGCTTCCTGGAGAGAAGCAGCACACCCACCCACACACCCCTACCTCTCATGAGGTGGTTTATAGAAACCACACCCCTCTCATCATCCCCTTCTCACTGAATGTCGATCAACTCAACATCGAAGATCAGGGTCGCATTGGGCGGGATGACGCCGCCCGCCCCGCGGTCGCCGTACGCGTAGTCGGGCGAGCAGGTCAGCTTGGCGCGCTGGCCCTTGGACAGCTGGGCAAAGCCCTCATCCCACGCCTTGATGACCTGGCCCATGCCGATCGTGAAGCGGAAGGGGTCGTTGCGGTCGCGGGACGAGTCGAACTTCTTGCCGTCCGTCAGGGTGCCGGTGTAGTGGGCGATGACGGTCTGGACGGGAGAGAGAGCACGCGTGTGTGTGAGGTCGGGAACGGTCCTCCGGGTCTGCTCTCGCGTGTGAGCAGATCGACTCTTTTCCCTGCCCCCGCAAACAAAAACTCGCGGCCGGCCACTCCCTCTCTCTGAGTAAACTCACCTGGCCCTTCTTGGGAAAGGTCACGCCATCGCCTGTGTGCGGTGTGAAGTGAATGAGAGGTGGGTGAGAGGATGGGCAGGCAGCGTGTGGTTAGCGCCTGATTGTGTGACGGCTTTTTTCGCCCCCGGCTAGCGTTAGCGCCTGATTGTGCGCCGGCTTTTTACGCCCTCGGCTAGCGCCCGGGCCCCATTGTCTCTCTCTCACCGGGCGAGAGGGTTTCGATGTCGACGCCCATGACGGTCTTGGTGGTGTGGAGAGTACGACGGGTGGACTGGGCGGCGAAAGAGGCGAGGCGAGAGTGGCGGATAGCGCGGAGCATTTGGGGCGAGAAATGAAAGAGGGGACCTCTCTTGGACCGCGACTCACTTTGGCCTCCTTCCTCTTCCCCACACTCGCGCCCGCGTCCGTCCCAAAACCCCCATGCCCGCCTCACCCGCCACCCACGACCCCGCCCCAGACGTGGAGCGCGTAAAGGAGGAGGAAGAGGAGGATGCAACCCTCCTCACCCTCCCCGACGACCCTTCAACCTCCACCATCCGCGCCGCGACGGACGCGGTGGAGGCGGACGCGCGCGCGCGCCTGGCCCGCGTCCAGGACGGTGACGAGGAGGGCGCTGCTGTGCCCACGCCGACGCCCACCACGCCTGCCGAGTCCGACCCCGACGCCGCGGCCATTTCCTCTGCCATAGAAGCAACCTTCCGCGAAGAGGTCTCCAGGGCGTGGGAGGCTGCGGACACGGCCCGGGAGCGGGTAAGAGGAGAAAGGGACAGGTGGGGCACAGAAGGAAAATGCGGGGAGACCAACAGCCCTCTCTCTCTCTCTCATCTCATCATGCCCTCCCCCCCACGCTCCTCATCTTTCCCCAGGAAGCGGCCGCCTTGGAGGAGCTTTCCGCCTTGCGTGTCGACATAGCAGCCCTCGAGAAAACGGTGGAAGAGTCGGGCGGCCCCGCGGGCGCGGCGGCCGCAGCAGCGGAGGCGGCCGCCGTGCAGGCGCGCGCGGCCGCGGCCGCAGCCGCGAGCGAGGCCGCTGCAGCCAAGCGGGAGACCGCAGCCGCCCAGGCTGCCACGGAGGCCGAGTCCCTGGCCCACAAGGCGGCAGAGGCCGCCCTCAAAGGCGAGCGTGTGAAAGTGGGGGCCGCCCGGGCGGACGCGGACGCGGCTGTGCGGGCAGCAGCCGCAGCGGGGCGGGCGGAACAACGCGCGGCGGCCGCAGCTGACACCTCGGCGGCCGCGGCGACCGCGGCGAGGGCGGCGCTGGCGGAGGTGGAGGGCCGGGCGGCTGACGCATTGGGCCAGGCATCTGCTGCTGCCTCCGACGCGTCCGCGGCCCGTCGCACGGCAGCTTCCGCGGACGTGCGGGCGGCCGCCGCTCTGCGCGAGCGCGACGCAGCGGTCACCGCCCGGGCGGCCGCCCTGGACGACGCGGCCGACGCCCGGCGGGCTGAGGCGGGGGCTGTGGCGTGCACGACCGATGCCAAGCGCGCCCTGACTCTAGAATCTCGGGCTTTGGCTGCCTCGGCCGCCCGAGAACGGGCGTTGAAGGCGGCGCTGGACGATGCTGCTGCCGGGTTAGCGGCCGCCCAGGACGCCGCCCGGGCCGCCCTGGCCGCGGCGGCCGAATCCCAGGCGGCCGCGGCGGCCGCGGCAGCCCGCGCCGAAGCCGCGGAGCGCACGTCTGCACTGGAGCGGGCCGCCCGGTCCAAGGCGGACGACGCGTCGGAGGCGACGACGGAGCGGGAGCGGGCTGCCCTCGCCGCCCTGGCCGCGGCCGAGGCGGAGGTGGAGGCCCTCCGCCGGGGCGCGGCGGCCGGGGTGGCGGCCGGGGCGGCACTCAGCCGGGAGCGGGCGGCCCGGGCAGCTGACGCTTCCAGTTCAGCTACAGCCTTACGCGCCGCCCTGGACCGGGCGGCCGCAGCGGAAGCCGAGGCAGCCGCCCGCTTGGAGAGCGCGCGGCGGGCGGGGTCGCAGGCCGCCCGCGCTGAGACGGCGGCCGCAGCAGCCACCGCCGCCAGGGATGCGGCCCGCCGGGGTGAGGCCGACGCCCGGGCCGCCGTGACAGCCACCCGGGACGCCGCTGACGCGGCGGGCCGGGCGGCGGATGAGGCCCGCGCGGCCGCGGCGGCCGAGGCGAACGCCCGGACGGCCGCCGAGGCGCGCGCCCTGTGCGCGGTGCGGGACCGGGATTCAGCGGGCGCGCTGGCGGTTGCCGCCCAAGCCGCCGCGGATTCAGCCCGGGCGGACGCGGCGGAAGCCAAATCCGCGGCGGTCGCGGCAGAGCAGGCGGCGGACGTGGAGGTAGGGCGGGCGACCGCGGCGGGGCGGGAGCGCGACGCCGCGGCGGCCGCCCGGGACACCGCCCGAGCCGAAACGTCGGCCGCCCTCTCCGCCGCGGCCGCCGCGGAGGGCCGGGTCGCATACAAGGAGGCCGCCCTGGCAGCCGCCCGCGCTGACCTGGTCGCCAAGGACGCGACCGCCCGCGGGGCCGCCCTCGACCTGGCCGCCGCGCGCCGGGCGGCCCGGGCGGCCGCGGCGGGCGCGCGCGCCGCGGGGTCCCTGAAACGCGAGGCTGTCGGCCTGGCCCGGGCGCTCCTGCGTGAGCGCGCCCGCGTCGCTGCCCTGCGCTCCGAGTTGGCCACCCCGGCCAACGTGCACCGGTGGCGGACGGTGGGCGCGGTCGATCCGGACGCGGCGGCCGCGGCCGCCAAAGCCCGGGCCCTGACCCGGCGCCTGGTGGGCGCGGCGGCAGCGACGGCGGCCGCCGACGCGCGGGCGGCTGTGGCCGAGGCCCAGGTGGACGCCGTCAAGTCGGCGGCCGCCCGCCTGCCCGGCCCGGAGACGGCCCGGGCGGTGAGCGAGCTGAAGGCCGCCCTGCGGGCGGCCGCGCGCCGGGAGGCGGCCCTCGCGGCGGAGGTAGAGGCGTTGCGGGCGGGGGTGGTGGTGGGGGAGTGAAAATGGACGAGAGAGAAAATGACCTTCAAAAATCACACTCCCCACACAAACCTCTCTCTCGCACGCGCCCCACCTCTCGTCCACCAACGCCCACCACCTCACACACACGCCCTCTCTCTTGCCTACACCTTACCTCACTTCCCTCATTCAGACATATTCAGACGATCTCGTACCCGTCCGCGACCAGGCTGGTGGACGCGCCCCACTTGACGGGCGCGCCGTCCTCGACGCCCGCGACGCTGCCCACCCCGACCCCCGCCAGGCTGGCGTCCGCGTGGAAGCCGACCTCGACCGGGAAGAAGGAGGCCGGGTCGGAGGCCGGGAACACGAATTCCGCGGACCCCGTCCGGTTGGACTCGTCCACCAGGTCGATCGCCCAGAGGACCACCCGCCGCCGCGCGTCGTACCGCCAGTCACCGCCCCCCTCCATGGCCGTGACCCGGGTGGGCGGGCCCGGGGCCGGGATGGCGATGGTCACGTCCAGCAGGTCGCAGGGGGTGGCCGCATTGGCCTCGTACTCCAGGTTGACGACGGCCTCGGAGCCCGCGTCCGTGGGCCAGCAGGTGACGGAGAGGGGCAGGCGGGCTTCCGCGCCGGCGGCCCCCCCCCCGCTCGCGAGGCGCCACTTGAGCACGCCCAGGGGCGCGCCCGCGGGGAAGGGGCGGGCCGGGTCTTTCAGCGCCAGCACGCCCTCGCCCGCGTAGGCCGCCTTGTCGATGTTGGGGTGCGTCTTGAACTGGAAGGCCGGGTCGAAGCCGCCGGACGGAGGGGCCAGGGTGAGGACAACCCGCCCGCCCGCTGCCGCGGGCGAGACGGCCACCGCCATCGAGCCCGCCACCTCCAACCCCTCCAGCCCGCCATCCCGGTTGAGGGTGGCGGACACGCGCTCCTCGATGGTGATGGACACCGGCTCGCGCGGGGCGGCCGCGGCGGGCGCGGGCGCGGGCGCGGCGGCGTCCAGGTCGGCCAGGCCCGCCCCGACGCTGGCGGACGACACCACGTCCTCGCCCTCCGCCCGCATCGCGTCCAGCAGGCCCGCCCCCTTGCGGCCGCCGCCCAGCTGCAGGCCGGCGCGCGGGGCGGCGGCCGCGCCGGGGGCGGGGCGGGAAGGGGCGGCGCCGGCACCGCCGCCGCCAAAGCCGCCGAAGCCGTCGTCGCCGCCGCCCCTGCCAGAGCCGGCGGGCGGGGCGCCCCCGCTGCTGCCAAAGCCGCCCGCGCCGCCGCCGCCCGCCGACCCGGCCGCCCCGCCCGGGCCAAACGAGTAGGTGACCGGCCCGGAGGGCCCGCCATAACCGCCCCCACCCCCGCCCCCACCCATCCGTGCCTCGGCTTTGGACCGCTCGATCTCGGCGGCCTTGCGCTTCATCACGTCCCGCGTGTCGGCGACCTTCGACTGGATGATCATCTTGTGCAGCTTCTCCTCGTGCGACTCCATCGCGGTCGCCGCCCGCACGGAGGCGGGCGTGACGGCCTCCCGGTGGCCGAGCGTGATGGCCTCGTCGAAGGCGAAGAGGAGGTCAAAGGCGGCCGCGCAGACGCCCTCCTCGTCGACGGGGTGGACGTAGTCGGGGACGATCTAAGAAAAAAAAAAATGGAGAGAGGTGTTGAGCGGAAAGAGAGGGCGGGCGAGCGGAACAGCGGAAAAAAGCGTTCCCTCTTTTCACACCTTGCCCAGCAGGCGCAGCGTCTCCAGGTCCTCCAGGATATTGGAGCCCTTGTTGGTGACCAGCAGGAGGTACATGTTCTGCGAATGAAAAAAAGAGAGCCGGGGCGGGCGCGGTGAGAGGAGGTCGGGCAGCTCGCGGTCGATCGAAGTTTTTTTTCTCATGCGCGCACGCCGCTTTTCTCTGCTCCTCCCTTTCACACACTAACCTCCAGAGGCTGGTACAGGTATCGAACGTTCTCGGTCTCCACAAAGGTGTGCTGCTTGCCCGCAGAGACGAGCTTGGGGAAGGCGGCGAGCAGGCCTTCGACACGCAGGCGGCTCATAGAGTCCACAAACTGGCGGGAGACGAGGGCTGGGTGTTGTGGAGAAAAGGGGGTGCGTGTTTTTTTTTGATGCGTGTGAGTGAGGGCAGGGTGTCTGAGCGCGTCTTGCCCGGGGTGGAGGGCATGCGCGGTGCGTGGAGTGGGCGTGGGACGCGCGGCAAAAAACGGGGGGGAGCGCGCCGGCGCGCCGGCACGAGGAAAAACGCGCTTTCTCCTGCTCTCCAACAAAAAAACGTACCCCGCCCCGTCTTGGACACGATGCTGGCGGCGAGGACAACCATGGTGCGAAGATGTGTGCTTCGGGGGGGGTGCGTGTGTGTGCGGCTTCCGAGGTCAGGCCGAAGAGGGGCGCGCAGGAGCGGGGGTCCGCAGGCGGGTTGAAACGAATGGAGGTCGGCTGCGTATTTCTCGCCACTCTCTTGCCCCCACTCAACACACTCCAAAACCATGCGGCCCCTTACCACCGCTGCATCCTCCCGCACCGCCCCAGCAGCCGGCCCCTCCGGCCGGCCGACCACTTTGCCCCATCATCCCGGAAGGCGAGGCGGTGCGGTGCCCGGCCGCGCACGCACAAAAACGCTCGCGACGCCGGGCGACGGCGACGGCGAACAAGCACCACAACCACGCCCTCCCCCGCCTCGCCGCCGCCGCCCGCGCCGCGCCCTGGACCCTGTCGAACAGGCCACCTTCGCGGAGTGGGCCAGGGGCGTCGTGAGTGGAGGGAGTGACGGCAGGAACGCCGGGGACGGCGCCGGACCGCAGGTGGCCCCCACCACCGCCAATGGCGGGTGGGGCCGCGCCCCGCCCTCACCCGCGTCCGCCCTGGAGAGCGGGGCCTACGAGGGCACGCCCGGCTCGCCGGAGGCCACCCTCCAGAACGTGCTGGCGGTGTCCTTGGCCCTCCTCCTCGGCGCGGCCCTGGCCGGCATGGCGGTGCGGGTGGTGGCCGTCGCGGCGGCCCTTGCGGCGGCCGCCCTGCGGTACACGGTCGTCGCCGTCCTTCTCCTCTTCTTTGCCCTCTTCTTCACGCCCTGAACTGGCGAGGGCACCGGCGCGGAGAGTCAGGGGGGGGAGAGGCGCAAGTAGATCCAGGCGTGGCGTGCGCATTGTTGTCAAAACGTTGAAAATCAGTCTACATCTGCCCAGTTTTTTTTTTTCTCCCCACGACCCAGACGTGCGCGCGCGAGCGAGAGGGGGGGGGGGGGGCGCTTTTGGCTTTTGTCTCACGCCGCTCCCCCTCCACCCCCTCCACCTCCTCCACCCCTACCACCCTTAGCCAGCGGCCCCACCAGGCAGGACGCCAACAGGGCGTCCCCGTTCACCCAGGCGTGCGCGGCGTTGAAGGCGGCCGTGCAGTCCGTGCCCGCCGCGCGCTCCAGCAGGGCCGCCCCGCCCGGGTGGAACGCGAGGTAGGGCGCCAGGTCGTACACCCTGCCGCGCAGGGCCGCCCAGCAGGCGCCTCCAGACACAGCGGCCGCTATGTCTTCCGGCGTCACCTCGCGTGGGGGTGGGCGGGTGGCTGTAAGGGTGGGGGAGGGAGGAGAGAGAGTGAGAGAGCGGTGAGAGAGCACAGGGGATGGATGGATGGAGAAAACTCTCTCTCTCTCTCTCTCTCTTCCCCCTCTCCTTACCTGCCCGCTCCCGCCCCCGGCGCAGCCAGTCCATCTGGCTGAACCCTTTCTCGAGCGGGATCTTGCCTCGCCGGGACGGCGGGGGCGGCGCGTCGGCGAGCTGTGAGGACAGCTGTGACGAAAGAGGGAGAGCGGGGGGAAGGTCAGGCGTAGGGGACGTGGCAAGGCGAGAGGTTGAAACGCTGAAGAGAGCAAAAACTCCCGCCCACGCTCGTCTCACCAGCGTGGCCGGCCCCGTGCCGCCGCCTGGGCGTGAGGCACTAACAGTAGCGTTGGCCAGCATGGGGTTCTCGATCGGGCCGGGCCCCGGCGGGCGTGGGCCGGGCGCTTTGTCGGGTGCGTCAGTGTGCGCGCCCATAGGGACAGTGCACACGTCACAACTCCTCATCGCTATTCCATTGCCCTTCAGGTGTGTGAGACCCCGCACACACTCATCAGTGCATCCACCATGTCCTCCGCCAAGGCCTTTGTCGACGGCCTCATCGCCTCCAAGCCCGTCGTATGCTTTTCTAAGACGTACTGCCCCTACTGCGTCAAAGCCAAGACCGTTTTGGACGCGGCGGTCAAGGGCGGGCGGGGCGGCTATGCCCTGGTCGAGCTGGACGAGCGCTCCGACGGGGGCGAGATTCAGGTGAGACAGAGTCAGAGCGCGTGTGCGCGGGTCGTGCGCGTGCGTGCGCACGCGCCGGGGCGAGGCGGAGAAGGCGCGCACTCGACCTTGCGGCCGATGCTCTCCCCCCGCTCCCCCGCTCTCAACCTTCATCGCATAAAAAAAACCCATTGTCCGTTTTTTTCTCTCACTCCACTCCGACTCCGCACCCCTTCAGGCCTACCTCGGCCAGCTGACCGGTGCCTCCACCGTCCCCCGCGTCTTCATTGGCGGCGCCTGCATCGGCGGCGGCGACGACACGGCCGCTAAACAGCGCTCGGGCGAACTGGCCAAGCTGTTGGCGGCGGTGGGGGCGGCCGCGTAGAGAGGGGAGAGGTGGGGGGCTATGGCTGGTGTTGTGCAGAGACACGCAGATCAATAATCACATGCGCGCGCACGCACGGAAACGCGCTCTCTCCATCCAACCCATCCCTCCTCCACTTTTTTTCTCGCGAAGGGCTTGCCTGCGCTCTCTCCTCACCACCGCACCTTTTCAAAACTCTGCAAATCGTGCACGTTGCCCTCCGCCTGGGCGGCCCCGCTGCGCACCTCCAGGCGGGCCGCGCCCGACCCGATCGCCACCCGCGCGCCCGCGATGGACCGGACGCCCATGTCCTGGAAGCCCTGGCGCAGGGCCTGGGCCAGGAAGGGGACCGTGTCCCGGACAGACCCCTTCGCCTTGACCGTCCCGGCCACGCCCTGCGCGATTTTGAGGGCCTGCGTGTCCGATAGGTACCGCGCCTCCGACCCCTTGGCCATCGCCTCCAGGGAGCCCATGCCCCGGTACTTCTTGACGCGCACCCCGCCCGACGTGAAAAACTCGCCCGGCGCCTCGTCCGTCCCCGCAAAGAGGGACCCGCACATGACTGTCGACGCGCCCAGGGACAGGGCCTTCACGATGTGGCCGCTGTTCTGGATGCCGCCGTCCGCGATGGTGGGCACGCCCGCCGCGTTGGCGACCCGGGAGACGTGGAAGATGGCGGAGGCCTGGCCCCGGCCCACGGCGCACACCTCCTGAGTGGTGCAGATCGAGCCCGACCCCATGCCCACCCGCAGCGCGTCAGCGCCCGCCTGGATCAGGGTGGCGGCCTGGCGCCCCGTGACGACGTTGCCGCAAATGACGTCCAGGCCCGGGTGCGCCCGTTTGAGGTGGGCCACCATGGCCACCTGGTAGGTGGACTCGCCCTGGGAGGAGTCCAGGACGACCGCGTCGATCAAGGGGGCGCCACCACCCAGCCCATTCATCAGGGCGGCCACCCGTTCCCGGTCAGCGTCCCGTGTTCCGACGGCGGCCGCGCACAGCAGGCGGCCGTCAGCATCCAGGGACGGTCCGCCAGTGGAACGTGGGGCGCGGGCTTCAGAGGCGGCGTGCGACCGGGCGGCGACGCGGACCAGCTCTCCATCCCGGCCGATCAGGGGTAGCGTGCCGCCCCGGCCGCGGTGGACGCGCAGCAGCTCCGCCGCGGCCGCCGCGTCCGGGACCGCATGCGCCGCCTCCGACCACACGTCCGCCGTCATGACTTCGGCCAGGGGCGTGGACCCGTCGCCCACGAAGGCGACGTCCGCGGCGGCGACCAGGCCGAGGAGGCGGCCGCCCACAGCGCCGCTGTCCGTGATGCAGACGGCGCCCTTGTTGCCGCCCACGGCCGACGTCAGCGCCCGCCACTGAGCGACGGTGGCGTCCGGGCGGAGGACGAGCGGCTCGCCCACAAACCCCGGGACGGCCGCCTTCACGGACGCCGCCTCCCGGACCTGCTCCTCCAGCGTGCTGTTGTAGTGCAGCACGCCCAGGCCTCCCAGGCCCGCCATGGCGACCGCCATGCGGGCTTCCGTGACGGTGTCCATGGGCGAGGAGACCAAGGGCATGGATAGGCGGATGTTTTTGGTGACGTTGGTGGAGATGTCGACCTGTGAAAGAAAGACAAGAACGGACGGAGAAGGTCGAGAAGCGGCGGCCGTAATTGAGCGCGCGCTTCCTCTCCCTCCCTTTTCTCTCTCTTTGTTCCCACACACCTCGTGCGCGCCAAAGTCGATGTAGCCGGGCAGAAAAATGACGTCATCGTAGGTGTAGGTGGTGCCCTGGCCGAAGACGTGGGCGGCGGTCGCCCCTGAGAGGAGAGAGGGAGGGAGAGAGGTTGAGCGATGCGGCGAGAGCAAACAAAAAGAGAGAGCATGAGCGATGGGGGCGAGGGCACAACACACTCACTCACACAAACACACACGGTCTGCCCACCAGTGTGCCACCAGCTCTGGTAGGGCGGGCGCACGTGAATTGGCGAGGCGGTCCACGCGTAAACAGGCTGCTCGAGAGCGCTCCAAGCGCGCGTTTGTTTTTTTTCCGTCCACCATTTTGATGCGAGGCCCCACACAGGGTGCGGCCTCACCGCTCCATGCCCAACTGCTCACCGTCCATGATATCCTCCTCCGCCATTGCGGTGCGTGAGAGCGTGTGGGCGTGGAGGCGCGTAGTGCGAGCGCGCTAAAAAGAAGCTCGACAAGAAAAGAGAAATGACCTCTTGACCTGGTCGCGTCCTCATTTTTTCCAGTTCCCCGCCGTCCGTGCCCGCCCTGCCCACTCCGCACCCGCCCCAGCCCCAGGCCGCCTCACCAGCCCCTGCGCATCATTACGTTCTCCCTTGAAAGTTGGTCAAACCCACCCCGCTCTCTCACTCCGCCCTCCCATTCCCATGTTTCGAAACTCACTAACTGAACATTCATAGAGGCTTGGAAATTCCTGAAGCTGAGGTTGGCCTCTGTCGCGGGAGGTTGTGACCCGGAGTTTCCGGGGACCGGTGGTTGGAAGGCCCAGTGCCCTGGCCCAGGGCCCAGTTTCAAGTCTCGGCTTGATGCATTGCGTGCTACGATTCCGAGTTCTACCAAGCGCTTTGTGTGGTGAGTGGTGTGTGGGCGTAGGCTTGCATGCCCTCACCCCTAAGCGGGCGGCACCCGCGCCAGGCCCTCACGGGAGCAACGCACCGCCCGGCACTGCGTAGTGGTTTCACGAACGGCTCGGATACGCCGCGGCTGGGAGTTACCCTGCGATCGGGGTCTTGGCCGACCGGCTGCCATCATTATTTTTTGCTCTGCTTCCTTTCGATTAGCTTTGTTGACGCAGCATGCAAACGATGGCACGTCTGTGGGTGGGTGTGCGGGGTTGTGCGCGTAGGCGTGTGTGTGTGTGTGTACGGGGCGGAAAGTCGACAGGTGAAGAAATGACCCTGTGTGCGTGGTCGAAGCAAAACAGTATTTCTAGTTACACACACAGCACGCCTCTCTTTCTCTCACGTCACGAGTCCCCAAGGTGCAAGGCAGGCTAGCACACGGAGGGCATCAATTGCACGCGCGTGGAATCACGCACCCGCACGCGAAAAGAAAACTCCATCCTTTCCTCACCTGTCCCCTGCCGCCGCTGCCGCGTCCACCCACTGCCGGATGACCCCGCCCAACGCCCGGGGCAGGGATGCGGTGTCCCGGACCAGGACGTAGTTGGGGAAGGGAAAGTCGTCCAGGTAGGGGACAGCGGACGGGGTGCCCGTGGCCGGGTCAAAGGTGACGGTGCGGAGGTCGGCGAGGGAGGAGGTGGATGGAGGAGGTGCGGATGCATCTCCGCCGCCTCCACCTCCTCCACTCCCGCCAGCCGCCGTGTCCAGGGCCACGTACACGACCAGGACGCCTGGACGGGAGCCCAGGGCCGCAGCAGCCGCCCGCAAGGGCGCCTTCTCGTGGAAGCGCCCATCCCCGACGACCAGGACGAGCTGGGCCAGGGGCGGCGCGCCGGTCAACGCATTGAGGGCCGCGTCAGCGGCAGCCGCGCCGTCGTCGAGGACCGCCCCCGCCGCGGCCAGGGCGTCCGAGGTGGGGGTGTCCCCGACGGTGGCATCGCCCGTGAAGCGCAGGCCGGACACCAGGGCCGCCCCCTCCGCGTCGCCGAACGGTTCGCCCAAGGAGTGGAGGAGCACGGGCGGCGGCGCGCGCGCGGGGGTGGTGGTGGTCGAACCGCCATCAGCGCTCCCGCCACCAAAGGCCAGGACGGCCAGGTCACCCAGCTCGGCCCGGGCCAGGGCCCGCGCCAGGGCGGCCACCGCCGCCAGGGCTGCCGGCGCCAGCCCCGCCGCCGCGACGGACCGGGAGTCATCGACCGCGAGGACGACCTGGTAGGCCCGCCCATCGGGCCGGGTGCGCCGCTGCCAGATCCTGTCCCGCCGGAAGCCGGAGGCGACAAAGGCGACGACCGCCCGCATGTCGATGCGCTTGCCGGACCGGTACCCACCGGCCAGGCGGGAGGCGCGCGTGGGTTCCAGGGCGGCGCGTAGGGCCTCTGCTAGTTCGGCGGCGGCCCGTTCGGTGAGGGCCACGCACCGCGCCCACAGCGCACCGGGCGGGGGGCGCTGGCCGGGCGGGGCGGCCAGGGCGGCCGCGATGGCCGCCCGGGCCGCGTCCGCGCCGGCCTCGTCCAGGAGCAGAGGAGGGGTGTCATCGCACGTCGCCAGGTCACGCAGGCCCGCCGTCACGATGGCGGCCCCGCCGTCGGCGGCTGCTTCCCCACCCAGGAGGGCGGGGTCGAGGGATGGAACGTCGGCGGCTGTACCACCCTCGCCGTCCTCCTCCATCTCCATGTCGTCCGCCTCACCGCCAGGCTGGTCGGCCTGAGCGGTGCGGCGGGTGCGTGGGTGAGGAGCAGGCGCCGTGTCCGTGGGCGGTGTGGGTGCGCGTTGTCGGGGCGGCGCGGACGCGGTGGTCGCCGCCCCGCCGCCGCCGCCGTCGCCGCCTCCACCCCCGCCGGCCTCCTCCTCCGCGTCCGCCATGGCTGCGTCGTCGTCGGCGGGCGCGCCGCCCCCCTCGTCCTCGGGGAGGGGCCGGGTCGGGCCAGTGGCGTTGTCGTCTGCATCAGCCGCCGCCGCCGCCGCCGCCGCCGCGGCGGCGGCAGCAGCAGCGGCCTGGTCGGCCGTCGCTGCGCCCAGGGCGGCCGCGTCGCCAGCGCCCGCCGCCGCGTCCTCGCCGCTCACAAATTCGGCCTCCCCGCTCGTGGGTGGGTCCTCGCCCTCACCACGACCACCAACATCATCCTCCGCGTTGGCCACAGCATCATCAGCCGACAGGCGGGCCCGCCAAAGCTCGAGGGCCCGGGCTAGAGAGCGGTGCGGGTTGGCAGCAGCCGCAGCGGCCGCAGCCGCCGAAGCGGCCGCCGCTTCAGGGCTGGTAGGTGGCCCCGCCTCGCCAGGCCGGGCCGCCCGGCGGGCCCCGTCCGGCGCACCCGTGTCTTCCGTGCCAGCAGCCTGGCCACCATCAGCCGCGGTCCCGCCCGTCACGGGTTGGACTGCATCCGACGGGGCCCGGCCGTCGGCGCCCTCATCCTCACCCCCGCCGCCCGCGGCCGGGTCGCCAGACCCGGCCGCTGGAGCAAGTGCGGCGGGCGCAGCCGCGGCTTGGCCGGCGGGGCCCGCTTCAGCGATGAGGTCGGGAGGGGGGGAAGGGAGGTCACCATCGCCACCGCCCATGGCGGGGGTGGGGCCGTCCTCGTCGCCCGGCGGGGCGTCGTCGCTTTGTTGGCCGTCGTCGTCTTCGGGCGGGCCGGCCGCGGTCGGCTGGGCGCCGGCAGCCGTGCCGTCTTCTTCGTCCGCCTCACCGCCACCGTCGCCCCCCGGCATTTCTTCATCCTCGGTAGGGCCGGTGTTGTCCTCATCCTCAGCAGCGGGCTCGGGCTTGGCAGTCGGCAGGGGCGCCTCGTCGTCAGGGCCGCCGCTGTCACCACCAACCTCATCATCGGGTGCTGGCCCACCATCCCCGCCACCCTCCTCCTTGTCCTCACCCCCGCCGTCGCCGTCCAGGTCCATGTCGTCCGGCAGTTCCAGGGCGTCCGGTGGTGGGGCAGGGGCGGGTAGGGCGTCCGCGCCGTCGGCGTGGGCGGCGTCCTCGCCCTCGCCACCCTCGCCGTCCTCAGGCGGTTGCGCGTCCTCGGCCTGCGCCTCCTCCTGGTCCTGCCCAGCGCCTGACCGCCCGCCCTCAGGTTGAGGCGGCGGCCGTGCACCCTCCTCCTCCTCCTCCTCCTCCATGTCCGCCCGCCCTTGCGCGAACTCGCGCCGGTCCGGGTCGGCATCGGCGGCATCCACTTTCGGGGCGGCCGCCCCGGCTTCCTCGGGTTCCTTCCCCCCATTCTCTTCGGACTCGTCCTCGCCGTCCCACAGGCGGGCATCGACATCGTCCGCGTCGGGTCCGGCATCGCCCAGCTGGGCGTCCAGGCGGGCCGCGTCATCCTCGTCGGGCGCATCGTCTTCATCGTCCTCATCGCTCGCGTCGGGCGGGACGTCGTGGACGTCGCCGTCAAAGTCGTCGGTCATTTCGACGCCTTTCGGTGCGTCCTCTTCCTTCTCGCCTTCCTCTCCTGGCGGGCGTTCTTGGGGCTCGTCCGGCTTGGCGTCCTCCGGCCGTGACGCGCCCAGCAGCTGATCCTCATTCTCCAGCTTATCAGACACGTCTTTCTTGCCGATGCCGTCGCCCATGCCGGTCCCGGCCACGTCGTCCTCCCACTTGCCGGCCGTCGCGCCGTCGTCGCCCTCGCCCTCGCCTTCGCCGCCGTCCGCGATGCGGGTGGTGCAGAAGCCGGCTTCCAGGACGCCCGTGAACAAGGCCGCGCACACGTAGGCCAGTTTGGCAGTGGCTCGAGCCCCGGCAGCAGCCCGGGTGGCGGCGGCGGTGGCGACCGTGCGGGCAGGGGTGGCCAGGGCGGCGACGGCGGCGATGCAACCAGAGGCCGCGGCGACTGTTTTTTGTGTGTGTGGTGGTGGTTGAGATGGGTGTGAGGTTGGTTGTGTCTTTTGACCCGCACACACATGCTCTCTCCCGGCAGGGGGGTGATCAGGCACATTTGGCATGTTGTCCTCAACGCCCAGGCCCATAAGGGCCTAGGAGTCAGTAGTAAATTAGAGTTTATTTTTGTGAATTCCATCACTTCACCCGCAGCAACCATCCTCTCGCTCGCGTGCTCTCTACCATTTTTCTTACCTTGTTCAGCGTTGCCCCCGTCCGCCACGGTCGCCGCGTCAGCCAGCAGGGCACCCAGCGCATTGCAGGCCGCACGCAGGGCCCGTGGGCGCAGTCGTTCTTCCGCATCCGCCACAGCGGCAGCTAAAGGAGGGAGAGGGGTTGTCGGGTCGGCACCACCACCACTGCCGTGCCCAGCCAGGGCTTGCGTCCAGGCTAAGAGCGCATCCACCGCCGCGTCCGCTGTCGCGGGCAGGCGGGCGAACGCATCGTGCACCGTGGCAGACTCAGTTATTGATGGCGTTGCCGCCTCCAAGGCAACAGACGCAGCGGCGGCAGACCGCAGCGCCCGCGTCGCCCGGCCCCACCCAGGCAGGTCGGGCGCGCCCGCGGCGGACGCGACTGCCAGGCGAGTCGCGACCCCGGCCGCCGTGGCCAGGGCGGCCCGCACGCTCGCCAGGGCGGCGGGCGTGACAGTCCCTCCCATAGCAGGGTCAGATGCCGCCGAGACAGCAGGACAGGCCGCCAGGGTCGTCGCGGCGGCACCAACAGCGGACGCGGCGCCAGCCAGCTCACCCGCGCCCGCACCCAGGCGCGCGCGTCGCTCGGCGGCGCGCTCGGCCCCAGCCGCAGCTTCTAGCAGGGCCGCCCCGTCGGCCAGACGAGCCGCGGCCCGGGGAAGGACGCCAGTCGCGCTCGCCAACGCCGTCCGGGCACCCGCCTGAGAGGCGACACCGCCCACACCGCCAGCGCAGGCGGCGGCGAGGCTCTCCAAGCGGTCCGCCTGGGCCGCCGCGGCGACCAGGGCAGCCCGCCCCCGGCGGCCCGCGTATAGCACCGACTCGCACAGCCGCACGGCCGCGGCCGCCTCGGAGGCCGTCACGTCCTCGTGCGGAGCGGTCGACGCCGCACGCAGGCGCTGCACTCGGGCGATGGCCCGGAAGTAGTACCCGTCCGCCTCGGCCAGGAGCTTGGAGGCGGCCGCGGCAGCGAGCCGCGCGTCGCCGCCGCCCTTTGCGAGGAGGGCACCCTCCAACCCGGGCGCCGCCATCCAGGCTGCGGGCGCCCGGTCGGCCCGTGGTACGCCAGAGACGGAGCGGGAGGCACCTACCGCCACCAAAGCCGCCAGCAAGTCGCTCAAGGCCTTTTTCTTACGGGGCCGGGCGGCGGGAGCGGTCTCGCCACGCAAGGCCAGCGCACGGGCGGCCGCGTCGCCCGCCAGCATGTCGAGGTCGGCCGCGGCGGGTGAGCCGGCGTGGGTGGCCGACTCAGAGGCGACGGCCTCGATCAGGGGCGCAGCGAGGGTGGCCAGGCGGGCAGTTAGGCGGGGCACGGCGGCGACACGCGTGGCGGCAGGCGGTGGGGGTGGGGCGGCAGAGGCAGACGCCGCGGCCGCAGCGCAAGCAGTCCTCCAGGCAGCGCCCGCGGCTGCCGGGTCGACAGCCTGAACGGCCAGCAGTGGAGACACGCCACCGCCCTTCTCCGCCTTCACCACACCCCCTCCAGCAGCAGCCAGTACGGCCCCAGGCTCCAGGTCGGCCAGCCCCATGGCCGTCCCCGCCCCCGACAGGACGGGCGCGGCGGGCGCGCCCAGCGCTGCCCGCGCGCGGCGGCCCAGGCGGTGCAAGTGGCGGGCGGCCTTCTCCGCGGCCGCCCGGTTGGCGTAGTAGCCCCGGTCCTCCCAGCGGGCTAGCGCCACAAAGTCAGCCAGCTGCTTGGCGAGCGGGGCGACGGCGGCGGCCGCGGCGGCGCTGACGGACGGGGTGTGCAGGTCAAACAGGCGGGCAACATTGGTGAGGACGGCCGCGGTCGGGCGGGCGCGGGGGCCGCCCGACGCGGCCGCCTGGGCCGCAAAGGCCCGCAGCAGGCCCAAGCGGGCCGCGTACTCGCCCAGCGGGGTGGACTGCATGAATTGCTCCGCCAAGGCGGCCAGATCGGCAGAGGTGACGGGCTTTGAGTCAGCGGCGGCGGTTTGGGCAACATTGGCTTCTGCCTCCTCCTCGCCCGCGACCGCCCGATCGACCAGGCGGAGCAGATGAAACCAGGCGGCGTGCGCTCCTGGTAGTAGGGATTGGAGAGATTGGGTGATTGATCAGAGAGAGTGCTGAATGAGGGTGCGATTTCAAAAAAAAAGGAAAATCTGTCGGGGGAGTTTGGGTGACGCGACCAGGCACTAGTAGCCCGGCAGCGGCCTGTTTTCCCCTCATTCATTGTTCCGGCCCCATCTGCCCGTGGCTCCACAGGGCTGTTTTCTAGGCAGCCCCAACGAAGCTCAGGAAAAAAAGGACCGGGTGGTGCAGAGTGCGTGCGCACGCACGCGCCCCCCCTCCCCCTCCCCCATCAGCATCCCATTCTCCTTACCTGCAGCCACGTCGGCCTCCACCCGTTCCAGGGTCGTCCGCCAGCCCGCCAATTCCGCGCCCCGCCAACGGGTGGCGAGGGCGGATAAGGGCGCCAATGCGGCATCCAGGCGGACGTGAGACGCCGCCGTCTCCTGCCACAGCTGGGCGGCGGAGAGGAGGAGGTCCACGCCAACGCACGCGGCGCGCAGGGGCGCGGTCGCGGGCAGGTCCAGCAGGCGTGCGGCGACGGCGTCGATGCGGGTGAGGACCGGGTTGTCCGGCCACTCGTCCAGGAGGTCGCCTAAACGGGTACGCAGGGCGGTGACGGCGGGCAGGAGGAGGGCCGCCTCGGACGGTGCGGGCGCTTCCATGTCGGTGATGGTGGGCAGGGGCGGGCGCGCGCGCACCGGTGCGGCCGACCCACCACGAGCGCCCCTCTTGTTGCTCTTCCCGGCGGGCGTGGCGGGGGCGACGCCCGTGGTGATGGTGCCCGCGCCATGCTCTAATGCTAGGCGGAGTAGGCGCCCGGCGGCCAAGCGGTCGTCATCGTCCAGGGCCGGCGACAGGGTAAGGCCGTCGCCCGCAGCCACCAGGCCCGCCGCCGCATCAAAGGCCGCGGCAAAGCGGGCAGTGTCATTTTTGTGTTCACCGCCGCCGCCTCCCAGGAACAGGGCGGCATGGTCGGCCACGATGGCGGCCAAGGCAGGGCCCGTCAGGGAGAGACCAGCCGTCCCCGAGTCGGGGTCGGCAGGCGTGGACGAAGAAGGCGGCGGTGTGGCCGGTCCAGCCTCCTCCATCTCCCCGCCCTCGTTCTCCGGCGCGAGGTCTGCCCAGGCGGCCGCGTGGTCCGGGTGGGCCGCCCGGAAGGCGGCCTCGTCCGCGTCGTCATCCTCTTCCGCCGCGCCCGCGGCCAGGCGGGACTTGGCTTGCTTGAAGAGGACGCCCTCCGCCTCAGCCGCCGCGTCGGCGGCGTCCCGGGCGGCCTCCCACTCGGCGAGCAGGGCTTTCATGGCGGGCGCGGCCACGCCAGCCGCGGCCGTGGCCTGGGCCCGCCCCGCGCCCGGGCCCGCCGCGGCACGGGCTGCCACACGCAAGGCGTGCGCGGCAGCAACTACGCGGGCGGCCGCCCCGGCCGCCGCAGCGGCGGGGGCGGATGCGCCACGGGAGGACGCGGCCCGGGTGGCGGCCGCCCCGGCGGCCGTCGCGGTCGCGGCCCCGCCCGGGCGCGGCGGCCAGGCGGCGAGGGATGACAGGGCAAGGGCCGTGTCGGGTGGGGAGACAGCCGCCGCTGCCGCACCAGCCAGCAGGGCCAGCCCCGCCCGCGCCTCGGCCGCGCCCAGCAGGGCGGGCCCCAGGACGTCGGCGTACGCTGGGTGGTCGCGGGCGGCCCGGGCCGCCCACACGGCCGCCGCGTCGCCCCAGGCGGCCGCGGTCGCGGCCGCCCCAGGCGCGCCCGTCCACAGGGCCTCCACCGCGGCGGCTGCGCGGGAGGGGGAGCCGACGCCTGACGTGAATGCCAGGGTGCCCGCGCGGGCGGCGGCGTAGGCGGGCGGCGTCGGCCGCGCCACGGCCGCCCGGTCGGCGGTCTCTGCCTGGGCTTGCAGGGCTTGGGCGCTGGCCTCGAGGGCCTCCAGCGCACCGCTCTCATCTGGCCCGGCCGGGCACAGCTGGGCGGCCCGCCGGGCGGCAAGGCCGGGCAGGATCACATCCTCCAGTTCGGCCAGGGACCGGTCGCGGCGCCGGGCAGACACGCCGGCCGGGTCTGTCGCGCCCGCCGGCCCGCCCAGGGCCAGGCGGGCCGCGCCCAGCAACGCCCACGCCCGCCCACGCAGGGCCGCGCCCGCTGGGGACAGGGCGTCCGGTGGGGTGGGGCCGGAGGCGGCGGACAAGCAGGCCGCTACGCTAACCAACAAAGCACGCGTGCCAGCGTCGGCCAGGCCGGCGTGGGCGGACCCAGCGCACGCGCCCTCGACCGCCGCCGCGAGAGGGTGGGCGCCGGTGCCCAGCCGGGGCAGGTGGCGGGGGGCGGCTGCCACGCTATCCTCCTCCTCATCGTCTGATGACCACAGCCCGGAGGCGGCGGTGGTGGCCCGCCCACCACCGCGCGGCGGCCGCAACCCGGCCAGGCCCGCGGCTCTCTCCCCGGCGGCCAGGCACTCGGCCGCGAGGGGGGGCAGGGTGGCCGGGCCCGCGGGAGCGTGCGCGGCCAGGCAGTGGGCCAGCAGGGCGCCCAGGGCGCGCCAGGAGGCAGCCGCGGCTGCCCGGCGAGGCGCGGGTGGGGACGCGGCGCCTGGAGAGGCCGCCAACGACACCCCAGCCGCCGCCCGGGCGGCCAGGCGGAGGGTCAGCCCGCGCGCGCCCGCCCGCCGCGCGGCCGTGCGCCTCGCCCCCGCGCTGGTCAAGCTGAACGCGCCCGCCACGCCGGGCGCGCCCGTCAGCCAGGCCGGGGCCGCCCCGCCACCGGCCGTCGACCACAGGCCCGCATGCCAGGCCAGCCAGGCTTCAGCGAGGGCGGCGGAGGCGGCCCGGGCGGCGGGGCTGGTTGAGGTGGTGGTGGCTGCCAACCCGCCCGCGGCGACGGCGTCCGCCAGGCTGACCAGCGCGCCAGCAAGGCGGACATCCGTGGCGCCGCCCGACCGGGAGACCAGGAGGGCGGCCGCGCGGAGGAGGGTGGGCGGGGGTGGCGGGCTGGCGGGGGGGGGGGCAGGGCCGCCCGCGAGCCGGCCAGCAGCAGCCGCGGTCGCCCCCGCCAGCAGGGGTAACACCGCGTCCGCCGCGCTCACGCCCACGCCCGTCACTAGCTCGGCCTGGAGGGTCCGGGACGCCGGGTCCGCCATGAGGCTGGCCGGGAGGAGGAGGAGGAGGGGCAGGGCCGCGCCATCCCCACCGGCATCCACTGCCGCCGCCGCGGGCGCGATGGCCGGGTCGGCGCCGACGGCCGACACCGCCCGGCCCGCGAGCGCGCGGGCGCGGGACACGAGGTCGGCCGGGACGCCCGCGGCAGCCTCGCCGGCGGCCGCGTCGGGCAAGCAGGAGGCGGCCGTGACGAGGGCCCACCCGTCAGCCAGGGCGGCCCGCCAGGCCGCGTCGACCGCCAGGGCGGCCGCCGCGGCCGCCGCGGCGGCCGGGTCCGGCGGGTTGCCGGCCGGAGGCGCGTCGACCAGCCCCGCCGCGGCCAGCGCGGCCGCCGCGGCTGCGCCCGCCGCGGCGACCGCCAGCGACCCTGGCGCCTCTCCACCGCAGGCAATCACGTTGCCACCCGCCTCGGACGCGGCAGCCAGCCCACTGAGCGCCAAGCGAGCCGCCGCCAGGGCGGCCGACCGCGGGGCCAAGGGGTGGCCGCCGTGCGCCCAGAGGAGCGGAGCGGGCGGCAGAGTGGCCGGCAAGCCCAGGGCGGCACCCAGGCCGCCCGAGGCGTGGGCCACCCGGGCGGCGCCGTGTTCGACGCCAGGCGCGCCGCCCCCGCCGCACGCCCGGGCCGCGGCGGCGACCGTGTCCGCCGCGGCCGCCAGGCCGAGCCAGGCGGCGGCGACGGCTTCGACACACAGAGAGGGTACGGGCACCGCCGTCGCCCGCACAAACGCGCGGCGCCAGGACCGGAGGGCGGCCAGGGCGGCGGGGAGCGGGGCTGCGCCCGCGCGGGGGGTGCAGTCAAAGACGGCGTCGCCATCCGACGGGGTGTCGTCCTCGAGGACTGCGCCCGTGCTGGAGCCCGCGGCGGCGGCCCAGGCGGCAACCCCTTCCACGCCCAGGGCCGCGCCCTCCAGCGCGGCGACGGCAGCCAAGGCCGGTGCCAGCCAGGCGACCGCGGGGGGCGCGTTGGCGGGCCGGGCGGTGCGGTCACCACCCGCTACCGCCGCCGCGGAGGCTTGCAGGGCTGTCGGCGGGTTGCCGTGAGGTGGGGAGGCGGGCGCCCCAGCCGCCAGGGCGGCCCCGTCGAGGGCTGCCTCCCGGGCGGCGGCCGCCCGGGCGGATGCCGCCAGGGCGCCAGCCCACGCGCCCGCCGCGGCGGAGCCGGCCGTGGAAGCTGCGGCGGCCAGCAGGGGCACGGCCGCCACATCCAGGGGCGTCGACCCCGGGGGAGCGGTCGAGGCAGCCCAGGCTGCTGGCGGCAGCGAGGCCGCCAGGGCGGCCCGCGCACGCTCCAGCTCCGCAGTCGCCAAAGCGAGCAGAGGGCTGTCACACGCTGAGGCCGGACCGGCCAGGATGGCGCCGGCGCCGCAGGACCCGCACCACAGCGCGCCGTCAGCGCGCGCGGACAGGGCGCGCAGGCGGGCGCCCCGCTCGGCGGCATCCCGCCCAGGCGCCGCCCGCTCCAGGACCAGGCCCGCGGCCACGCGGGCAAGCGCGGCCGGGTTGATGGCGTCCTGGCTTTGCCTTGCTTGCGACGCCTCCACCCCGGCGGCCAACAGGGCGGCCGGGCACCAGGCGACCAGGGACGGGCGGGCAAGGGCGGCAGCCCGCACAGCCTCACCGCCGACCCCGGCCGCGACCAGGGCGGCCGCGACGGCGGCGCCGGCGGCGGCCTCGAACAAGGCCACATCCCTGGCGGCGGGCGTGCCGGCGGGCGAGGCCCCGCACCAAGGGGCGGGCGGGCCCGGGGCGCCCGGGGCGCACGGCGGGGCACGCGAAGCAGACGCGAAGGCGGCCAGGGCACCGGGCAAGGAGGGGCCGGGTTTTTCCCCGACCGTGTCGTGCCAAGCGTCCGCCAGCGCTGCCCCAGGCGCCCACCCCCTGTCTACCAGGGCGGCCGCGGATCGGGCCCACCGCCGCAGGGTGGCCGGGTTGGGCACGGCCGCCGCCATGGCGCCCGCCAGCACGCCACCGGCGGGGACGCCTTCAGCCGACGCCGCGAACGCCAGGGCCGCCGCCGCAGAGGCGGCGGGCCACCACTCGTCGTTTCCCTCGCCTCCACCCCCAACCCCACCCACCCACACCTCCACGCCCCGGTTGCGCATGGCGCGGGACACCTCGCCCCCGCCCCGCCCCGGATCCACCGCCAGGAGCAGGCGAAAGGCTGGGTGGGGCGGGACGGCCCGCCCCCCACCGCCGGCCTCATGCAGCGCCAGCACGCCGCCCGGCTCCAGCAGGGGGTTGAGGCGGTCCAGGACGGCGGGCGGCGCCCGCCCCGCCCCGTCCAGCAACACCCACGCCCCGGACCCGGCCGCCCTGGTGAGCGCGCCGTCCAACCACTCAAACCGCCCCGCAGAGGAGGACGGGTTGGCGGCGGCGGCTAGGGTGGCGCAACGGGCGGTGGCCAAAGCCGCTGCGGCCGCGTCGGCGAGGGCCGACGCGGCGTCCAGGTCGGCGCCGCCCTCAGGGGAGGCAACACAACCTCTACCCACTGCCACCGTGGCCCGGGCTGCCTCAATCAGGTTCGCCCCAGCCGCGGCGCGCGCTGCGGCGTGCGCGCCATCATCCCGACCGTGCGCGGCCGCGGCGGTGACGTCTGCAGCAGACGCCGCCGCGCGGGCGGCACCGATCGACCGCAGGGCGGCGGCAAGAGCCGAGGTGGGCACACCCGCACCAATGTTGGCAATCGCCACAACAGCCGCCCGGCCCGCCGCGTCCGCGGCTTCGCGAGCGCACTCCACCGCCCGGGCGAGCGCCCGGGCGGGTTCCACCTGCTCGTACCCTCCCAGCAGGTCGGCCGTGTCGGAGGCGGGCGACAGGGAGAGCTCGACCAGGCGCACCCCTGCCGAGGCCGCGGCGGCGCGGGCGACCGCGGTCTTGCCAGACCCGGCCGGGCCGGTCAGGAGGGCGAGGCGCCCACGGGCCAGGCCCGTCGCGACAGCTTCCAGGGCCGCCAACTGGGTTGGTAGCAGGCCTAGGAGCGAGCCCGGGCCCCCACCAGGGGCGGCGACGGGCTTGGCCCGGCTGGCGAAAGGCACACCTTTTCCATCCTCCCCACCCACCCCACCAGCGGCGGCCAGGGACCCGCCCCGGCCGACACGCAGGACGCCGCCGGCCGCGACCACGAGGCCGGGCCGGCGTCCAGTGTATCCGGTTGCGATGGACGCCGCCCCAGGGGCGGCCCCACCGTCCCACGCCCCCAACAACGCACCCCGCACGGCGGCCCGGTCACCCTCTGTGCGCAGGCGGGCCTCAAAGAGAAGGGGCGCCGCCTCTGCCGCAGCCGCCGTGGCGGCGTGCTCCGGCAAGGTCGTGTCCGCCCTGGATTTTTTGATTTATGATAAAAATGTGTGGGGCGCGGTAAGCGAGGCAGCCGTGGGGATAAAGCCGGCCCAGCCCATAAAGTGCCCCCGCAGCAGAGGGGTCGCAAGCGTATAAAAAGAGCGACCCCACGCCGCGCGGCCTTGTGTCTAGGCGCGTTTTAAATTCGGGCGGCCCATTGCACCCCGCCCCGACCATTAGCGTGTCAGGGCGGGGGCGCGGCAAAATAACGTCCGAGAGTGTATAAACGCCGTTGGTGTGTGTTGACCCCCCCCCCCCCTCTCTCAAAACTCAAAACTCAAAACTCAAAACGCACCTCACCCCGGCCAGGGCCGGGTCGGCCTCGACCGCCTCGGCCCACCGCAGCAGGTCCCGCAGGTTGAATTCCCAGGGCCCGCCCGGGCCGGTCAGGCGCAGCGAGGAGACCGCGCTCACCGCCTGCGTCAGCCGGTCGGCCAAGGGCCGGGGCACGCGCGGGTGCAGTGCCGCCAGGACGGCCCGGCAGTCGACGGCGCCCAGCGGTTCCGCCCACACCCGGGAGAAGCGGGAGATGAAGGAGCGGGGCAGGCGGCGCCGCCCGCCCCCGTCCGCCGCATCGTTCTGGGCCGCAAACACAGCGAAACTGGGCGGCGCCTCCACCGAAATGCCCAGCTCCGGCAGGTAGACCGTGCGGCGGTGGTCCAGGATGGCATTCAACCCCTCCAGCACGGCTGGCCCGGCCAGGTTGAGCTCATCAAGTAGGACCCAGGCGCCCGACCGCAGGGCCGCCAGGAGGGGCCCGTCCGTCCAGGCAAAGGCCGGGCCGGCCGACGGCAAGGCATCGCCATCAGCAGCAGCAGCAGCCACGGGCAAGTCCCCACCCAACAGGTCGGCGACGTCCGTCTGTTCGGACAGGTTGATGCGGACGAGCGGGCGGCCGGCCGCAGCCGCGACGGCTGTGACCAGCGCGGTCTTGCCTACCCCCGGCGCGCCCTCCAACAGCACGGGCCGCCCCGCGCACACCGCCCGCAACAGGCGGGTTGCATTGCGGGCGACCGCGGGTGCGGAGAAGGCGAAGCGGGGCGGGGCGGGCGTAGGCCCGCACACGGGGATGGTGAAGGGTGGCACCCCCCAGGCGCGACCGTCGGGGGTGAGGGACGGCGGGGTCGACCTGTCCCCGCCCGGCCCGGCCGCGGACGACACGGCCGACTCCGGGGCGCCGTGCGACCGCAGGACGGTAGCCAGGGCGGCCGCGCCCGCAGACGCAAGGCTTATACCACCCCCTGAACAGGCGGCGAGACCGTCAAGGACGGCACCGTGCGCGGCGTGGGCCAGTGCCGCCAGCGGTGGCAAGCCCGCCGGCCCGGCCGCCAAATCGTTCACCAGGCGCGCGGCGGCCAGCAAGTCCCGCAACGGCGGCGCTGGCGCCCCGACCGCGCCCGCCGCGCCCGCCAACGCCTCCCACCAGTCCAGCAGGGCGGGCCCCGCGGCCGTGCGTGGTTCCGGGGCGGCCAGCCGCGCGCACACCATGGCCTCCAGCTCAGCCCGGTCGGTCGGGGCGGGCGCCCACACCGTCGTAAACCGGTTCGCCAGCGCGGGCGACAGCTCCCGTTTCCCGTAATCCCCGCCCGGGTTCATCGTCGCAATGACCCGGAAGTCCGGGTGGGCGATGACAAGCTCGGCGCCGGCGTTGGCACTCGCGCCGGCACTCGTCTCGCCCGACGTCGCCCCACCCTTTTCGGCCAGCGTCAGCGCCCGGCCCGGCTCCAGGACCGAGTTGAGGCGTTCCAGCACCGCATCGTCCGCCAGGTTGACTTCATCGACCAGGAGGACGGCGCCCGTGCGCATGGCGGTAACGAGGGGACCGTCCGCCCATTCAAAGGGCGCGGCCGCGGCGGCCGCGGCCGTGGCGGCGGTGGCGGCGGCGGCGGTGGCGGCAGTGGCGGCAAGGGAGGCAGACTTGGCTAGGAGGTCGGCGTTTGGTTTCATGCGCGCCGCCACCGCAGCCGCGGCCTGGAGCGCGGCCAGGTTGGTCGCCACTACCGCCACCGCCGCGGCCTCAACAGCGGTCGCAGCAGCTTTGGCGCGGTCCCTGGGAGACAATGGAGGGGGGTGGGGGTGGGGGTGGTGTGTGTGTGAAAAGTGTGGCCGAAGGATTTAACCCCGTAGCCCCTTTGGCAAACAGTGTGTTTGGGGGGCCAGAGGCTGATAAACTTGGCCTGTGTTGTTGGATATGCGGCGCACATCAGCCACGCTCCCGCTATTGGAGGCGATTTTCTTAATAAAATAAAAAAACGAAAGGAGAGATGGATAGTAGGCGCCGGAAAAATGGAGAGAGAAGGAAAAAAAAAACGGTTCATTTTGTCTACTCACCTGACAGGCCGGAAGCCGCCCACAAAGTCGGCGGCCTCGGTGTGCCGGGAACAGTTGATGGCGATGAGCGGACGGTGGCGCAGGGCGGCGGCCAGCTGGGCGACCGTCGTCTTCCCAGAGCCCGTGTCGCCGACCAGGAGGACAGGTTCGGCCGACTCCAGGGCGGCCAGGGTCAGGGCCGCGACGCGGCGCAGGGAGGGTGTCCAGGCGAGGCCGTGCAGGGCGGAGAGAGGAGAGGCCGAGGCGAAATCGCTCTCCACATCCCCAGCCAGCAGGTCAGCCAGCTGGGCCGCGGCCGCGCCGGATGCCGCCGCATAGGCCGGCCCTGGCGCGGGCGGCGCTCTCATGACCTTGGCCAGGACGGTTGCGACGACCGCGCGCTCGCCGCCCTCACGCAACCGCTCCGCCAGGAGCATGTACCCCGCCGTCGCCAGGTCGCCGTACGTGGGCGCCCGTCGCTCGGCCCACCGGAACAGGTCGCGCGGGGTGACCAGGGCCCGGCGCCCGGCGAATACGTCCGCCCCGGACAGGGCGCCCCCGCGCGCGCGTTCCAGAGCCCGCAGCGCGTGGACCAGGCGGCCCGCGTGGGAGGGGGGCACGCCGCACCGGGTAGACACGACGGTCGCCAGTTCGGCATCCGGCAAGTCGCCGACGTCCAGCTCCAGGAACCGGGTGCGGAGGGCGCGGGACAGGGGCTTGCGCCCGCCATACCCGCCCGCGGGGTTCTGGGTGGCAAACAACATGAAACCGGGTGCGGGGCGGATGGTCGTTCGTAGTTCGGGGACGTACAGCTCCCGGTTGCCGTCCAGCAGGCGGTTCAACGCCTCCAGCACATCGGACGGGGCCAGGTTGAGCTCGTCCAGCAGCACCCACGCCCCCGTGCGGGCGGCCGTCAGGAGGGGCCCCTCACAAAATTCGAGGCGCCCCGACGGGCCCGACCGGTAGGTTCCCAGGTAGTCGGCCAAGTCCGTCTGGTCGTGGTTGTTGATGCGGACGCAGGCGTGGCCCGTCACGGACGCCAGGTGCATGACCAGGCTCGTCTTACCCGCCGACGTCGGCCCCTGCAGCAGGATGGGGTAGCGGCGCATGGAGGCCGCCCGGGCCAGGGCGTTGAGGGTGTGGGCGACGGAGGGGGTGACCACAAATGGAGGAGGGGTTGAGGCTGCGTCCGCCTTGCCGCCTCCCGGAAGGAGAGCCGCCGCGTCGGCAGCCGGGTCGTGCAACGGACCCGCGGGCAACCAGAAGTCGCCCACCTTGACTGACGCGTCGCCAGGGCGGCGCCCACCCCCCCCACCAGTCGCGGGCGGGAGGTGGGCATCGACCAGTGACCGCAGGGCGGCCGCGCCCCTGGGCGCGAGTGGGGCTTCAAAGCAGGACGCGACGCCGTCGCGGAGGGCGCGGGCGAGGGAGCTGGACCCACCCCCGCTCTCAGCGCTGGCGGACGCGGCATACCCTAGTGCCCGGCACAGGGTGCGCAGCGTGTAGGCGGGGGGCGCCCCCCCTCCATCGACCGCCCCGCCCGACGCGGCCAGCCCCCGGGCGGCCGCATAAAAGCGGCACACCGCCTCCGCCAGGGCGCCCACCCCGTCCGGCCCGCCGGGAGCCGATCCGGCCAGGTACGCGCCCACCAGCGCACGCATGTCGGCCGAGTCGGGCGACGGCTCCCCGACCCAGAGCTCCGCGAACCGGTCGCGCAGGGAGGGGGGCATGTCCTTCTTGCCCGCGTCGGTCGCGGGGTTCATTGCCGCGACCAGGCGGAAGCCCGGGTGGCGGGGGATGGGGGCCGTGTCACCCCGTTCGGCCAGCAGGACAGACCCGGACGCGCCGTCCAACAAGCCAGCAATGCGTTCCAGGACGTCTGGCGGGGCCAGGTTGGCCTCGTCCAGCAGCAACCACGTCCCGTTGCGGAGCGCCGTGACGAGCGCGCCCTCGGCAAAGGCGAAGGACACGCCGCCGCCGCCACCGCCGCCGCCGCCGTTCAGGGCACGGTCAGCGGCGTCGGCGGCCCGCCCCAGGCGTAGCCAGGCCGATCGCAGCTCGGGGTTCAGGGGCTTGACCCGTTTGCGCGGGGTGGTGGAGGGGTCGGAGGGCGTGGTCGGGGCGGCCTCCTCGAGGGCGGGCGCAACCTGTGATGAGGGGAGATGGGAGAGAGAGTGGTGAGGGAAATGGCGTTCGCTGATCGCCTCTCATTCCCATGCCGCACATGCGCTAGGGGATTTGTGGCACTTGCGTCCGAGAATTGTAGTCTAATACGGTTTTGGATCGTCTCGAAAGAAATGAAAAGATTTCTTCTCGGCCAAAAGATTTGTCGTCATTCGCAGAGAGCACACGTCAGGCCGCGTGTTTCCTACCTCCGCACGCACACCCCACCTGCTTACCTTTTTCAACGCCGCCCGCACAGCCGCCACCAGTTGGCTCCATTTACCCCGGTCGGCGGCCGTGGCCGCCGCCGCTAAGAACGCATCATTCCGGCCGCTCACCCAGGTCCGGCCGATGAGGTCGGTCAGGTCGCCCAGCAGGGGCGCGGCCGCGGCAGCAGCGTCCGAGGGGCGAAAGCCGCCCAGCAGGTCGGCCGCGTCGGAGGAGGCCGACAGGTTGACGACCTCCAGGTGGGCACCCGCCTGGGAGGCCAGCCACTGGACGAGCGTGGTCTTGCCGACACCGGTCTCGCCCACCAGAAGCACAGGCTCGGCAGACGCGAGCGCGACGGCCAGTGCCTCCAGCGACCGGCAGGCCGTGCCCGTCCGGGCAAAGGCAGAGCCCCCGCCAGACGCCCGGGCGGCCGCCGCCCGGGCGGCGCGCAGGGCGGCAGGGCTGCGCGCGCTGACCGGCAAGGCCGCCCGGCCGATGCGGACGAGGGTGTCACTGACCTCGATGGCCGGCCGGTCGGCGCCCGTGCGGGCGGCCGCCCAGGACGGCGGCATCGCCCACACCGACGCCAGCGCCACGGCCAAGGCCTCCCGGCGGGCTGGATCGGGCAGGGCGCCCGCGAACGTGTCGACCGCTTCAGCCGCGGCGGCCTCCCGCAGGGCGGCGGGCAGGGTGGGGATGGTGGCGCGCGTGGCGGTTGAAGCAGCTGCCCCATCTCCTCCACCACTCAGCCAGGCCGCGGCCGCGCTGGCTTCTGGGTTGATGCCGACCGTCGGGGCGGCCGCGGCGGCCGCGGGTGCCAAGCGGGCCGCCCATCGGGCCGCGTCGCGCAGGGAGTAGTGGCGGCCGGAGCGGGCGGACCCCGGGGTGAGGCCGGCGGCGGCAAGGGCAGCTGCAGCCGCAACGCCGCCGCCCTCGCCCTCCTCCACCAGCCCAGCCGCCAAGCGGGCGATGGCCAGGCACTCCAGGCCACCCGCAGCCAGTGCCGCCGCCGCGGAGGGTGGGAGCCGCGCCGCCAGGACGCGGGCCGCGTCGGCGGGCGAGGGCGGGTCGAGGCGGACGCGCGCCCAAGCTCCCGACTCGAGGGCAGGCGGTGGCGGGCGGCGGCGGCGAGCGGCGCTGCCGCTGCCGCTTGTCGCCACGGTCGCAATGATTTGAAAGCCGGGCGTCGGCGTGATGGAGGTCGCGCGTTGGGGCACGGGCAGGGGGCCGCCGTCCAGGAGAGGGGCCAGGGCAGCCAGGACGTCGGGTGGGGCGCCCTCCGCGCCTTCCAAAACAAGCCACCGCCCGCCCGCGGCGGCCAGGGCCAGCGGGCCGGGTGCCCAGGCAAACTCGCCGGGCGCGCCCGCTGCGACATAGCTGCCCAGAAGGGCGCGGGCGTCGGCCTGGTCGCCCGCGTGGAGGGTGACAGCCGAGGCGGCCGCGCCCAGGGTGGTGGCCAAGTGGGCGACGAGTGCGGACTTGCCGCACCCAGGCGGACCTTCGATGAGCAGCGGGCGCCCGTCGGCAAGAGCAAGGGCAGCAGAGCGCAGGGCATGCCGGGCGGAGGCGGTCATGACTAGCGGGTGCGATGTGGCGGAGGCCGCGTCCGGCGAGCCGGGCGAGGGGGTCAGGGTCGAGGTCGAGGCGTGCGCCCCACTGCCGGCCCGGGCGCCCGCCACGCGCAGCCACACGCCCTCCACCCCCACAAAGCCGGGGGGTGGGGGGTCGGCGGATGATGCGGGGGAAGGCTGCGGTCCGGCACCAGCTGGCCACACCTCCAGCCAGGCCAGGGCCTTGGCTGCGGCCGCAGCGGCCGCCGACTCGTCCCACGCCAGCTCGGCCGCAAGGGCGGCCCCCGCCGGGTCGGCCTCGCCGCCAAAGGCGATCGCCCGCAGCGCATTGTGGCCGCCATCGTCCAGTCCCAGGCTGAGCGCGCTCACCTCGACGGCCGCCCACCGGGCGTCCGGGTCCGGGTGCGTCAGCAGGGCGGCCAAGGCGGAGGCATCCCACGAGGAGGCGAGGCCCGGGCAGGCGCGTAGGGCGCGCAGGGCGGCCCGCGCACGCTCCACGGCGGGCAGGCGGGAGGAGGATGTGGAGGCCGTGGAAACATCGTCGCCACTGGCGAGAAGGGTGGCGACGGACGGAGAGGCGTGCAGGAAGTGGCCGGACACGAGGCTGTGTGGGAAAAAAAAGAAGAAGGAAAAAGATGAGAGAGAGAGAGAGACTGGTGAGCAAACGAGGGGAGGAGGCACGCGCGCACGGACCCCCCATCTCTCTATCATGTCGCATCTCTCATCTTACCTGTGCACGTGTGGACAGACCTCAACAATGCGGGCTAGCGCGGCCGCCACGTCCACACCACCTGCCCCCGGTGGCGGGCGGGCCGCGAGGTTGGCAGCCAAGGCAGCGGCGACCGGCCTCCAGGCGGCGGCCGCGTGGGCGGCCAGGGCCGGGGTGACGGCACACCGGGAAGCGTAGGCCCGGGCAGAGGCGTCGGCGGTGGAGGGGTCCTATGTAGAGGGAGGGAGAGTGTGCGTGTGTGTGTGGTGGGTTCGAGTGCCAGGATTGCGGGGGAACGCGAGGAGGGAGAGCACCCCAGGTTTGGCTAGGTGGGGCGGTCGAAAAATACGCCGCTCGCCGATGCAACTGCAGCGGCTCGCACCTCGATGCTCCCGCCCCCGCGCGCACGCGCCGCCGCGCCCCACACACGCATACACACCTGGTTGTTCAGGGCCCTGACCACCTCTGGGTCGGCCGCCACGGAGGGAATTCGGGAGGACAACGTGTGCAGGCCAGCAAGCCAAGGCGACGGCGTGGCCGCCGGCGGCCCGTCTGGTGCTGCGGGCGACATGTAGGAAAATGTGAGTCAGTGGGGGTGCTTTGGAGCCACCCGGTAGTCCAGTGGCACGCACAAGCGTCAAGCAGACACGCCTGACTGTACGTGCGTGTGTGTGCGCGTGTGCACGCGCAGACCCTGACGCTTGGCGCGGCGCACTAGAAAATGAAAGTGGAAAAGTGCGCTCCTTTTTCTTTTTTCGACCTTCAACCTGCTCCCCACTTACACGGCCTCCACATCCCACGCCCGCACCCGCCCGTCCTCCCCACCCGACACCAGGCGGCCGGGACCCGCCCACGCAACCGCACACACCTTTCCCTCATGGCCGCCCAGGGTGTGGAGGGCAGGGGCGGGCAGCGCGCCAGGCGCGTCCCCGCCTCCATCCCCATCCCCGCCCCCCGCCCGCACGTCCCAAAGCTTGACCGCCCCGTCATGGCCGCCCGTCGCGAACAGGTGGGGCGATGCCGGGTGCCAGGCGGCGGACGCCACCCAGCCACCGTGCGAGGCCAGCGTGCGGGCCGGGCCGGACGTCGACGACGCGCGCTCGTCCCACAAGCGGACCGCGCCGCCCGCGCCGCCAAAGGCGGCCAGGGAACCGCCGGCCGGGCCGGGGGGGACCGCGACACAGAAGACGGCCGCCCCGGTGTGGAGCGTGCTGGCAATCCGCCCCGCCTCCGCGTCCCACCGCCGCAGGGTATGGTCCCACGAGCCGGAGACTAGGGAGTCGCCGGCCCCCCAGGCCAGGGCTGAGACGGCCTGTGTGTGGCCGTCCAGTTCCAGCACGGGGCGGGCCTCCTCCTCGACGGCGACGGTCGCCGTCACCACGCCATTGCCAGCCCTATCTCCACCACCACCGCGCCGCACTCTCTTGGAGGGCGGGGCCTCGGCGGCGGCGGCGACCGCGTCCGTGGCGACGCTGGCGTCGCACCGCCACAGGCGGACCAGGCCGTCCCAGCCCGCCGACGCGAACCGGTCGGCCGCGCCGGGGGCGACGGCCAGGGCGCACACGGCCGCGGTGTGGCCGACGTACCGGGTCAGGACCAGGCCACCGCCGGCCGCGTCGGCTGTCGCCGTGGTGGACGCAGGCGCGGCCGACGCCCCCAGGCGGGGGTGCAGGCTCAAGACCACCCGCCCGTCCTTGCCCGCCGACAGCAGCAGGCCCGCCGGGCCCGCGCCCGACGGGTGGACCACGGTCGCCACCGCGTCCACACCGCCGACGTGGGACACGGTCGCGGTGAGCGGGGTGGACGGGAAAGGTGCGTCGGACGCGGCGCCGCCCTTCTTGGCGGCACCGCTCCCAACCCACAGCAGGACCCGCCCGTCTGCGCCGCCGCTGACGACGCAGGCCGGGCCCAGGCGCCCGTCCAGGGCCGTCACCCAGTCGCCCGCGCCCTTTCCCTCCTCTCCGTCTGCCGGGGTGGGCGGGGCCAGGGCCAGCGTGTACTCGACGTCCACCGTCGCTTCCGCCGACGCCCGCAGCGCGCGCAGGGTCGCGTCCAGGGGGCCCCGCACGAGGCTGCCAGACACCAGGAAGTCAAAGGGCGTGGGCTGGGCCTCACTGCCCAACAGGTGGTTGACAACCTGGGACAGGCCGTACCGGGCCAGGTTGGTGGGGATCGTCTGTTGTGTTGTGTGTGTGTGTGCGGCGGTGATGGAGGGACAAAAAAAGGAGAGCAGGTTAGCGCGCCCAGCCGTCGCCCGCCTGCGTTTTGTCCTTTGCCCCGTCACACGCGCACGCCCGTCGCTCTCTCACATTCCACCACTACTCACCACTGGGTCATCCGGCACCTGGTACTGGGGCGGCAGCTTGGTCACAAACCGGACGGTCACCTGGGCGGCGGCCTCCATGGTTTGGTGGAGAAGACGGCGGCGGCCCGAGAGCGTGTTCAATCGGCGAGAGGCAAAGAGTGTTTTAGTTAGAGGGCGCGCCGCGTGTGCCCGTGCGTCGGTCGACGGGAGTGCGAACTGAGTTGTGAGTGAGCCTGATGCCAGGCTGGTGTGTGTCTACAGGCCTCCGCAGCAACCGGGCGTGCCCGGACGTGGAACGTGAAATGAAGAGTGAAAAAAAAAAAAAAAAAAAAAAGTCTAGCCACTGACAGATAAACACACGAGTCCCAGCGCATGCGCGCCGCCCGCCTGGCCCAGACCCTGATGTTGCGCCTGCGCCCCGCTCCGGGCGCGCGCGCGGCTCTGCCTTGTTCTAGCGGTGGGCGTGGACGGGTGTGGGCGCGCGAGCCTGTGCTGGCGCACTGGCCGTGCCGTGCGCCGCCGGCGCTGCGGCTGCGGCGGCCTCATACCACGGCCGCCGCCGCAGCGGCAGCCTCCACGGCCGCCCCGCCCGCCCCGACCGCCACGCCCATGCCCCCCCCCATGACCCGCCCAGGCCCGCCCATGCCTCCCCTGACCCTGTACAACACCGCCACCCGGGCCAAAGCCCCGTTTAGGCCGCGCGCCGACACGCCCGGCGCAGTGTCACTGTACGCGTGCGGCGTGACCGTCTATGACCTCTCCCACGTCGGCCACGCCCGCGTCTACGTCGCCGTCGACACCCTGGTCCGCACGCTCGCCGCCTCCGGCCTGGCCGTCACGTACGTACGCAATTTCACGGACGTGGACGACAAGATCATCGCCCGGGCGGCGGCGGAGGCGGTGGAGGGCGGGGCGGCGCCAGACCCGGCCGGCCTGGCCCAGCGGATGATCACCGAATTCCATGCCGACATGGCCGCCCTGGGCTGCCTGCCCCCCTCCGCCGAGCCCCGGGCGACTGCGTACGTGCCGTCTATGGTGGCCATGATCGAGCGCATCCTGGGCGCGGGGCATGCCTACGTGACGGAGGGCGGGGATGTCATGTTTGACGTCCCTTCCTTGCCAGGCTATGGCCGCTTGTCCGGCCGGGACGCCGCCACCGACAACCGGGCGGGGGAGCGGGTGGCCGTGGACGCCTCCAAGCGTTCGCCCTTTGATTTTGTGCTGTGGAAGGCCGCCAAGCCGGGCGAGCCGACCTGGCCCTCGCCCTGGGGGGACGGCCGCCCGGGCTGGCACATCGAGTGCTCGGCCATGGCGCGCGACCTGTTGGGCCCCGTCATCGACATCCACGCGGGCGGCCGCGACCTCATCCACCCGCACCACGACAATGAGGTCGCCCAATGCCAGGCCGCGGCGTGCGAGTGCGACCGGGCGGCCATGCCGGGCGGCGTGGACTTTGTGCGGTGGTGGGTGCACGCCGGGTTTGTGACCGCGGCGGGCGGGGACAAGATGTCAAAATCGCTCGGCAACTTTTTCACCATCCGGGACGCGTCCGCGGCGTACGCGCCGGCCGCCATCCGGCTGTTCCTGGTCTCCACGCAGTACCGGTCGCCCATTGCGTACAGTGCGGACGCGCTGGAGGCGGCGTCCGGCCGGCTGTACTACATGTACCAAACCCTGGCGGACGTCGAGGCGGCCCTGGCGGCAGGCGGGCCGGGCCTCGACAAGGGGGCCGAGTGGGCGGCCGCCGGCCTGGCGGCGGGGACGGGGCCTGGCGGGGTTGCTGCCGCTGCGGCTGCGGCCGCGCTGGCGGACGACCTGAACACGCCGTCTGCCGTGGCGGCCCTGTCCGGCCCGCTCAAGGCCGCCAACGACCTGGTCCACACGAAAAAGGGCAGGACCGCCCAGGGCCGCCTGGGCGACCTGGCCTCCATCGCGGGCGGGATCCGGTGCGTGCTCGGGTGGCTGGGCCTGGACCCGGCCGACCTGCCGGCCGCCCTGGAGGAGCTCAAGGCCCGGGCCCTGACCCGGGCGGGCATGTCCGCGGCGGACGTGGAAGCCGCCATCGCTGCCCGGGTGGCCGCGCGGGCGGCCAAGGACTGGGCGACCGCGGACGCGGTGCGGCTGAGGCTGGAGGGCGCGGGGTTGGCGCTATTGGATGGACCCACGGGCACGGAGTGGCGGCCGGCGGTGCGGCTGGAGGAGGAGTGACATTGAGAATTGAGGGGGCTCCCCCTGGGGGTTGCAAGAAATGACAATGACAGAAGGGGCACGTACGCTCTCTCGTGCGATTTTCCGCCATTAAAAATAAAAGCACACGCAAAAACGTCCCGATCCCGCGCAAGGCGACCATGGCTGGCGGGCCGGACGCCCTGTCCGCTCGCCTGGACGCCCTGATCGTCCGCATTGCGACTCTGGAAGCGCGGGCCGGAGTGGGCGGGGGCGCGGACGGCGCAACGCTGCCTCCTTCGACCCCCCCCCCCCCCCCCACCCAAGCCCGCCTCGACGCCGAACTCGCGGCCAAGGGCGTCACCAAGCGCGCCTTTGTGCGCGTGCCGCCTGACTATTACGACCACCCACTTGCCTGGCGGGCGGGCGTCCTGAGCGCGCCCAGCGTGGATCACCTGGTGAGAGGTGGATGCGGGAGGCTACGCCCAGTCCGGCGGAAGAAAAGATAGAGGGAGAGGGGCTCTCTCTCTGTCCCCATCCATTTTCCCATCCAAGCCAACTCACGCAGCTGGTTCCACGCCCCCGGGCATTCCACGCCCGGGCCCCGGAGCTAACTCACGCCTGCAAGGATTTTATTTTTGCCCCATCATCAGTGCAAGACGCTCTGCCTGGAAAACACGCGGGCCCGGGAGCCCGCCGGACCGTTCGCCCCGGACCACTTAGCCTCCCTCCCCGCGCCCGCCCGGGCCGCGCTGGCCCGGTACTTTTTGGTCGTCACACAGTACACCGCGAGGCTGGACGTTGAGTCTCTGAACAAAGCCCTGCGCGCGGCCGCGGGCGGCGCCGCGCCGGGCAAGGCCTTCAACCTGCGCCTGGCGCCTGAGGAGGAGTCCGCGGCGCTGACGGGGTATGCACACAATGCAGTCACGCCCGTCGGCGTGGGCGGAGTGGTGGCCGGGGCCGTCCCCCTCATCCTCGCCTCGGCCATCCTGTCGCTCGCCCCGCCCCTGCTTTGGATGGGGGGGGGGGAGGCGGACTTGAAGCTAGGGGTGGGTGTCGGCGAGTTTGTGGGGGCGTACCGGGCGATCGTGATGGACGTGACCGTGCCGGGCGGGGAGTGAGCGAGTCTGAGTGTGAGTCGATTGTTGAGAGTTGCGCCTGTCATCGTTTCTTTCATCCAGCCGCTTTCGCGAGCGTCTCCGCGACCTCCGCCGCGAAGTCACCCCCGCTCTTGGCGTCCAGCCCTTCCCCGACCTGCAACCGCACGAAGCCAGTCAGCCTCAGGCCCGCCTCCCTCACCACCGCCCCAACTTTCTTGGAGTCATCCACCACAAACGGCTGATCAGCCAGGGCGGCCGCCTCAAACCACTTGCCCAGGCGGCCTTCCACCATTTTGGCGGCCACCGCCCCGGGCTTGCCCGACGCGATCGCCTGGGCGGTCAGGACGGCGCGCTCTGCATCCACCAGGGCAGTCGGCACGGAGGCCCGGTCCAGGGCGACCGGGCGGGACGCGACGACGTGCATGGCCAACCTGGCCGCCAGGCCGGCCGCGCCGGGCGGGAGCGGGGCGTCCCCGCCGCCAGCCGGCGCGAGCGCCACGAGCGCCGCCATCCGCCCCAGGCCCGGGCCGGCGGCCGCGTGGATGTAGGAGCCCAGGACGCCGCCGGCCACCGCGTCCAAGCGGGCCCCACGGCGGAGGACGATGTTTTCGCGGACAGTCCCTGCGACGCTGGTGACGGCCGCGGCGAGGTGGTCGGGGGAAGAGGACGTGGAAGCAAGCGTGCCCAGCACGCCGCCGCCCACCTCCCCACCGGCAGGGCCAGGTGTGGGGGCGGTCAAAGCTGCCGCCGCCGCGGCGGAGACCAGGCTGGTAAATGCCTCGTTGCGGGCGGCAAAGTCGGTCTCGGAGTTGATCTTGGAGGATGGGGGAAAAAAATGGGGACATGGAATGGTGTGTGTGGGGGGGGGGGATGGCGAAATTGGGGAGAGCGCGCGCGCTACACACAAGCTCAGCCACTCACCTCGACCAAGGCGCCCCTGAGCCCGGAGATGGACAGGCCGACCAGGCCCTCAGCGGCGTGGCGGGAGGCCTGAGAATGGAACGAGGAGTGAGGGAAGCGCGGGGAGGGTCAGGCAAGGAGGGGGGTGCGACGGCTAGGTTTGCCCATCGGCTCCGCGCGGGCGCTGTCTCTCTCTCTCCATCGCCCCGTGCCTCCCCCCCCACCACCCACTTCCCCTGCTCCAGCTCGCCCACACTAGCATCTCTCTCTTTCTGGCATACCTTTTTCTGGGCCGCCGCCAGCCCTTTCTTGCGCAGGGCTGCGAACGCGCCGTCCGCGTCCCAGCCCGCCTCGACGAGGGCGGCCTTCACATCGCCCATGGGGGCGCCACTGGCTTCACGGAGGGCTTTGATGGCCGCCAGCTGGGTGGAGGCCGGGGTGGAGGTGGCCGCGGACAGGGCCCGGGCCGTGCCGAGGAGGCGGCCGGCCAGGCGGGAGCGGGCGAGGAGGGGCGCCATCGGGGAGTGAGACCATCACTCTACTTTTTTGCTCGTCCCCCCTCTGCTTTTGTGCACAGCGCTCCGCCTGACCGACCTAGGCCCCCCACCTGCACCCCACCAACACCCATTACAGCCAGCGCCCTAACCTCACCAGTCGGTCGACCCTGGAGCGGCAGGCTTGAGGCAGGGTAGCGCCCGTCCGCGCGCGCCCGTGGCACTAGAGAGATTTGACGGGGCGCCTCCAACCCTCAACCCACCCACCGCCCCCTGGACCTCTCTGCCGCGCCTTCCCTCGCTCTGCGCCCCCCTGCGCGGGGATGCACCGGGCGCCCCGCCCCTGGGCATCCCTGTACAAGCAGGAGAGCTCGTCGTCCGAGGAGGAGACCTCGTCCTCGGACAACGAGCAAGGCGCGCCTGGTGCCGCCGCCTCTGTGCAGGATGAGGGTGGGGGTGACGCCGCGCCCGCCCACCCACCCGCGCCGCCTGACCCAGCGCCGCCGCTCGTGCTCGCCGCGCCCCCAGAGCCCAGCCCTGGTCGCAAGCGCCCGGGGTCCGGGCGCCCGCGCGGCGGAAGGGGCAGTGGGGCCGCCGCCTCGGCTGGAGGCATGCAAGCACACCAGGCACACCGAGCGGGCGGCCGCGCCCGCCGCGCGCCCGCCTGGTGCACCGATTTTGTGGACCCCAACGACGTGCGGGTCGGCCAGCAGGCGGAGCAGCAGGCCGCGGTGATGGTGGCCGAACGGCACCGGCAGCCCCAGCAGCCCCTCCTGCAGCGCCCCCCCTCCGCCTCCCCAGCCCGCCGCCGGGTCCGCCCTCTCAACCACCCGCCGCCCGTGCCGACGGAGGCGTTCGAGCAGGCGGTGGCGGACGCGGTGGGGCGGGCGGCCGCGCAGGCGCCGCGCGGCGGGCCGGCAGTGGTCATGGGCGGCTGGACCTCGCCCGGTGGCCTGCCGGTCGGGCCGCCGGCGGCGGGCGCGTGGCCGGGCTCGCCTGCGGCAGCACCACCGCCGCCACCGCCGCCACCGCCGCCGCCGCCGCCACCACCCGCGCAGCCAGTCGCCTACTCCCACCCGTCGCCTGATGGTCTGCCTGCTGGCCCTCTTCCGGCTCCTCCAACCATTGTCGGGTGGCGGGAGGATGCGGTGCACCCGCCCTCGGAGGCCAGCGCTGCTCTCCACCCCCACCCGCCCTTCCACCTCACGATGTGCGTCTCGCATGGCGGGGTCCTGTTTTCCGGCATCCTGCTCCGCATGCCGGGTGGTGGTGGGGCGGGGCGTGGGGTGGGGCAGGCTGCGCACCTCCCTGCGCCCCCACCCCCGACAGTCGCGCTGCCTGTGGCGGCCAAGCCGCGCCCGCCCACGCCCGCGCTGTCGGGTGGCCATCCCGCCCCTGCCCTCGCCCTTGCCGCCCGCACCACCACCCGCACGGGCCGGTCCGCGGGCATGGCCTGGCGGGCCGCGTTGGGGACTGGCGCCGGTGCCGCAGGGGACGCCGGGTCGAGTGAGCCGGGTGGTGGTGGTGGCAAGAAGCGGCGCCGGGCCCGCAGCCCGCAGTCGGCGGGCAAGTGCGAAGCGTGCGTGGCCGTCAAGCGCGGGGGGTGCGGGGAGCCCGGGTGCATCAACGGCTGCTTGCGCAAGGGCCAGGGCCAGGCACCCGGGTTCAGCAGCAAGGCCTCCGCTGCTGGTGGTGGTGGTGGTGGTGGTGGTGGCGGTGCCATCGCCACCCCGTCGCGCTCGCCGTCGCGCTCGCCGTCGAAGCAGTCCTCCACGCCGGAACCCTTTCGCCCCCTCCTGGACATTGACCGGGCGGCGACGGCCAACAACCGGGCGGCGGGCCGCCACCCGGACGACCCCACCCCGCCTGCCGACCCGGCCGCCCGGGAGGAGGCGATGGCCGGGTACGCGCCGCCCGCCCTGCCGGCCGGCGGGTGCCCGGGCGACGCCGCGGGGGAGCTGGCCTACCTGTACGCGGCCGCCGCCCAGGCGGGCGCCCCGCCCCCAGGCGCCACGTGCGCCCTGTGCGGCGGCCCCCAGGAGGCCGGCATCGCCGCGACGGGCGCCGCCGCCTACGCCAGCGGTTGCTGTGAGGCGTCCGTGTGGCCGTGGGCCGACAGGGACGTGCGCGCGCTCGGCAAAACCTTGGGCCCCCTCCTGGTCGTCAAGGCGGTCCAGTCTTCCCGGGCCGGCCGCACCCTGGCCTGGGTGCACGAGGCTTGCGCGGTGTGGTCACCCGAAGTCCACTACCACGAGGGCGAGCTCACCAACGTGGCGGCCGCGGTGCGGCGCGGCAAGTTCCTCAACTGCCACCACGGCCCCTGCCGGGCCAAGGGCGCGACCGTCGGCTGCCACGACCGCAAGTGCGGTGTATCTTACCACCTGCCCTGCGCGGTGGCGGCGGGAGCCCGCCTGGAAGCCAGTGGGGCGGTGTGGTGCCGGAAGCACAGCGCGCCAGCGCCGGCGCCCCTGCCCGTGCCCGCGACCGCGACCACGCCTGCGCCTCCTCCACTGGACCCACCCATCATTGTCACCTCGGACCCACGATCGGTGCTGGCGGCGCTGCAGCGGGCCGCGATCGAGGCGGCCGCCAAGCACGGGCAGGGGAAGGAGCAGCAGGAGGAGGCGCACTGGGCGGCCCAGCTGGCTGCCGCGGCGGTGACGGGTGCCCAGCACTCGTCGCCACCGCCCCAGCAGCAGCAGCAGCAGCATGAGCAGCAGCAGCAGCAGCAGCAGCAGCAGCAGCAGCAGCAGCAGCAGCAGCAGCAGCAGCAGCAGCAGCAGCAGCAGCAGCAGGCGGTCCTGGTGCGGGCGGGGCTCACGGGCGGGCTGGGGCAGGGGCAGGGGTGAGGGCAGTGAGAGAGGGGGGAGGGGTTGCAATCACGTGCACAACGAAAAAGCTGCGAATGTCGCCGGCTGCAGCCGCCGGCTTCACCGGGGCGGCCTTCTCGGCGGCCGCCCCGGTCGCATCATCTTCCACTGCAGCTGACCCGGTCGCGTCAGCGAGGAGTGCAAAGACTGGCACGGCGCTGGCGGCGGCCGTCGCGGCGGGGGCGAGCGCGCTGGTCGTCGGAGCGACTGCCACGGCGTGGCCACGTCGCACAAAAGTGCTGCCTGCCAGGCGGGCCCGCCGCCGCTTACGGTGCGTTCGTGTGTGTGTGTGCGTGTGCCTTGGCTAGCATGGTCTTTCAGCAAGACTATGGGATGGCGAGGGCGAGGGTTGGTGCCCGGTCGGGGCGGCGCTACCTAGATTTCGGGCGTGGGCCCCCCCCCCCACGCCGCCGCCGCCGCTCGCTGTCATGTCAGTTCGCGGCAAAAAGCCAGCCTCGGCGCCGCCGCCGCCACCCTGCAGACCCACCGGAATGCCCTCCCGCCACGCAATCATTCCAACAAGGCGCCTATTACTCGGTCCGGCCACACTATAGCCTCATCGCACTGGTTGCCCACCCTCACGCCTCTTTACCCCCCCTCCCATCAAAACAGTCTCAACCCGCTCGCGGCCGACGCCATCGCGGGTGCCGCCGGCGAGCTCGTCCAGATCGCGGTTCTCTACCCGCTGGACACTCTCAAAGTGGTGTGCCAGGCGTACGACTGCTCGGCTAGAGGTGAGGAGGAGAAGACGAGGAGAGGTGGGCGCGGGGCGAGGGAGAGACCCGAAAAACAAAGGCAGCGCCGGCTGAAAACAAAACAAAAAACGGCGGCTGGCCCCCGGCCCGACCCTCCGACGCGCACAACCTCACCCGTGTCTCTTTTCACCACCCTCCATGTTTTCTTCAGACGCCCTCCGCCGCCTGCTCCCGCCCGGCCGGCCCATCCTGTCTGCCGTGCCCGCCCTGTACCGGGGCTGCCTGCC
>Ga0315276_10000291_pt1 | contig 42274 bp, 55 predicted proteins | sample YL17G05_0_MG_FD_204542 | JGI IMG/M metagenome (GOLD analysis project Ga0315276, IMG submission 204542) | Sediment microbial communities from Yellowstone Lake, YNP, Wyoming, USA - YL17G05_0 | ecosystem: Environmental > Aquatic > Freshwater > Lake > Sediment | place: USA: Wyoming | collected...
TTAAAGTCTGGCAAAGTGATTTATTCAGCAATGTTCCAAAAAAAGAGTATGATTTAATTATTGCTAACTTGCCTATTGTTGAAGCTGATGAAGCAGATATAAGATTACATTCTTTATTTGACCCAAATTTTGTTTATCATGATAGGTTATTTCAAGATTCTCCAGCATATCTTTCAAATTCTGGAAGAATAACTCTTTGTCATGCTAATCTTCAAAATCAGGGTTTTGAAAGATTAGAAGATTTAGCTTTAAGAAATGGGTTTTCCCATAAGGTTAAAAAAGCAGTTAATTCTTTAGGTTATGAGTGGAGAAATTATGATTTTATGAGAACTAAATATGAGGGAAACAAAAAATGAACCCTTTATTACTTTTATTGTGGATAGGAATTATAACCTCGTTTTCCCTTTTTGGTGCATGGTATGCTAGAAAATATAATAAGCCTGATGCACTTATAGGGTTATATGTCGCTTTTGTATTAATAAGTAATATTATTGCTTATAAGATAGCAGCCTTTAATTTTGGATTTATAACTTTTTATGCAACCTCTGCAACCTTAGTTTTTGCAGTTACTTTTCTTTTAACAGATATTGTGAATGAAAAGTTTGGCAGAAAAGAAACACATAAAATGATTTTTATTGCATTCCTAACCCAGGTAGCTGTTGCATTATTTATTTTATTAGCAATTTATTTAGAACCTGCTCCATTTTTCAAAGATCAAGAGATTTTCGTTAAAATTTTAGGATTCGCTCCGAGAATAATGTTAGCAAGTTGGATAGCTTTTTTAATAAGCGAAAATGCAGATGCTTATATTTTCGCTTGGTTTAAAAATATAACTGGGGGAAAACATCTTTGGGCAAGAAACATTTTTAGCTCTATCCCCTCAATGGCTTTAGATACTTTAATATTTGTAACAATCGCTTTTTATGGTGTTCAGCCATTACTGCCTTTAATCACAGGAGTTCTTGTATTAAAATGGCTTGTTGGAATTGTAGATATTCCTTTTGTGTATTTGAATAGAAAGATTATGAGAAGCTAATTTTTTAAACAAAAATTCATTTTTTACTTCCCTTTCCACCCCTTTACTTCGCAATCTTCCATAAAACTTCAAAATGCTTTCTATAAGCATCTGCTACTTCCTTACATTTCACCCTTATAGCACTCATTTCAGGCTCCCAGATAAGATTAAGAAGAACATCTCCATAGCATAAAGTTATTATTGCACTTGCATATTCTTTTGGCAAATATCTTATTTCGTAGAATTTTGTGGGGGGCTTTATTGCCCCAGCAGTATAAATAAATTTATGCTTAATTTTATGTTTTTCTTGCTCTATAAAGTAATATTCTGAAAATTCTGGAAGAAATTTTCTTAATTGCCCAGCAACACTATAACCCACAACCTCTTTTTTCTCTTTGAGTATATCTTTTAAAACCATTTTCATTCCCCGTTCACCTTTAAAAACCTCAACTATCACTTTTTCTTTTATTGTGTTTTGGATTTGTTTAAATTGTGGCAAAACATTCTCAATTTTTTTCTGTTGCTCTTTTAGATAATCAAGAACAATTTCAGGCTCTGTTGCTCTATAAAATTGTTTATTTTCTTTTGAGATGTAAGTTACAAATCCTTTTTCTTTTAATTTTTCTAAGCTATCATAAATATTAGTTCTATGAAGCCCAGAAATCTGGCTGATTTCTGCAACAGAAATCTCTCCTTTTTTCAATAAAGTTAAGTAAATAACTGCTTCGCTGTCTGATAGCCCAATTTCCTTAAGGCTTTCTTTTAAAGTTTCTTCCATAAAAATATAGAATTCCTACGCTTTTAAATGTTTCGTCTATTTTTAGACAAATTATATTTAAATACACCTTAGTTGTTACTATATCATAACAAATAAATATAAGGAGAAAAATAAAATGGAAAAATATGAACAAATGATAAAACAAATGGCTGAAAATTCAGAGCCGCAGCTTGACGCTAAAAAGACTGCGTTAATTTGTGTAGACTTAGTCAACGATGGCAGTGATGATAATGGATTTTTCAAGAAAGTGTTAAACTTTGACATCTCATTAATACAAAAAATCGAGCCAAATGTGATAAAGCTTATTGAAGCATGCAAGAAAGATAGTATCCCAATTATAGGGGTTCAAGCAATTTATGATTTTTCTTATATTCCGGTTTCAATGAAAGAAAGATTTGAGGCAATGGGAATTAAAGGCGGGCTATCTCCAAAAGGTTCTTTGGGAGCTGAAATAATTCCTAAAATTAAAAACATAGGAGTTGATTTAATTTTAGTTAAATCATACTACTCTTCATTTTCTCCTGGAAAAACATTTGGATACAAACCAGGAAACAAAGAAATAGAAAATTACATGAAATTATCTTCTGATAAAGATGATATCATAACAAGAGAAAAAAAGAAGACAATGTTAGATTATTTTAAAGAAGCACAGATTATCCCACAAGATATAGATTCTCATTTAGATAATGGTGGAGTTGTTAGTTTAGATTGCTATCTTAAGTCAAAAGGAATTGACACTCTAATAATTTGTGGAGCATCAACTCATGTTTGTGTAGATTCAACTATCTCAGGAGCTTCAGAAAGGGGTTATAAGATATTTGTTCCAATTGATGCAATTGCTGCAGAAGGAATTCCTGGAGAAGGATATGAAAGACATTTTGTATATTTAAGCAACCAAGGAATGTTTAAAGCAGAATTAACTTCGACTGAAAGATTAATAAAAGCAATTGAAAAATTCTCAAATAACTCAGATAAGGAGGTAAAATAAAATGGAAACAGATAAATTATCTTTGGATGAAATGATAGATTTAGGGGGAAAAGTAACAAATTGGGAGGGCTCGCTGGAAGAAGATAGATGTTATGGGAGCATTAATGATATCCAGTTCTATCTTGAACAGGGATTCTTTTTTCCGCACATAGAAGTATACACTGGTGATAGATGGGGGTATACTGGAGATTGTAACATATTAGGTAAATATACCGGAAGAAATAAAAGATTTGCGGGATTTTTTAAAGGCGTTAAAGATACAATTAAAGATAATGAGAGAAGAAAAAAATTAGAACACCATGAGAATGATATGCAAAAAGCACGACAATTTTTAAGAAATTGAGATTTTTACTTCCCTTTCCACCCTTTTCCTTTTTTCATTAAAGAAGCCAGCTGAGGCCAGTTTTCTTCTAAAGTTGGTTTTTCAACTTGATAAATAATTCCAATAGGAATTTTTCCTGTTTTGCTGTTGTAATTCCATTCATCTGCAAGTTCTTGCGCTTTTTTCATATCATCTTTATTATCTTCTGCAACATAAATCAGCTTTGCAGTTTCTTTTGTGTCTGTATTAAACTGCAGGCATGGCTGAATTATTTCAACAAATGAAAATCCTTTGTGTTTTACTGCAGCTTCAATAATTTTTGAACAATGTTCAAGATTTAATGCATAAGTTCTTGCAACAAAACTTGTTCCAGAAGCTAAAGCAAGTTTAATAGGATTAATTGGAATATTATGCTGTCCTTGCGGTTCTACTTTGCTTTTATATCCCTGCTGCGTTGTGGGTGTTGGCTGTCCGGTTGTCAAGGCAAATGCCTGGTTATCATGAACAACCAAGGTAAAATCAGAATTAAATCTTCCTGCATGAATAAAATGTTCCATTCCTTCTGCATAAGTGTCTCCATCTCCTGCAAACCCTATAACTTTCAAATTAGGATTTCCAAGTTTCAATCCAAGAGCTATTGGCAAAACTCTTCCATGCAAGCCATAAAACCCGCAAGTATTTAGATAATCAAAAATTTTAGCATGACATCCTATTCCTGTTACAATTGCAATATTTTCCTGTTTTGTAAATTTCTCATCAATAAGCTTGGCAAAAACCTTTTTCACACTTTCAAGTATCATAAAATTTGTACATCCTGGACACCAAGTTATTTCAAAATTTGTTGAAAGTTTATCTTTTGTGCTTGTCATTTTCTCTTCACCTTTTTCTTTTTATCTTTTGTGTTCATTTTTTCCTTCTATTTGAATTTTTTTTGCTCTAAAATATCCCATGTAAATTGTTAATAATGAAAGCGCAATATAAATTAGAGAACCAATTAATTTTCCTTCATCAAAATACTTTGTCTCGTCTGGAATACAACTTTCCTTATAATTTATTATGTTTATTCCTTTTCCGTAAGTTATGTTTATTCCATTAGGATCTTTATAGTCAATCTGCTCCATTTTGCAAATCATTGGATTAAAGGCGCTATAGATCAAAAAAATAGAGATAATTAAAAGTAAAGGGCCGACTATCTTAAACCAAACAGATACTAGGAATTTTCCATAAGAAATGTCTATTTTTCCTGAACTTTCTTTTTTCGATAATTTATTCGGCTCGATATTTTCTGAATCCGATTCTTTAATCTCTGGGAATAATTTGCCTGTATACCCGCAATTTTCACATATATAATTAGGAGGAACACCAAAGCCCACTAAAGGGTTTGATGAGTCTATAAATACTTTTGTCGAATTGCATTTTGGGCAAATCATTACTGATTGACCTTCATTCTTGTTCTTTTTTATTTTTTTACCTTTCATCTTCTTTCAATCTCCTTTTTCCTTTTCATCTAGTTTTTCCACATCAGGAAAAATTGAATATGACTCAAATCCACAATCCATACATCGCCATGGCTGTGGAACCCCGAAAGCTGCGCTTGAGGTAATTTCAATATTAACATTAATTGATTTACATTTTGGGCAGAGTTTCATTTTTCTATTGTTTCTCCATAAGGATAAGGTATTAAGCCTTTTAACTTTACTTTTTTAGTTTTAGATATAATAACTTCTGTATTCCAATTCTTTTTGCTTGATTGTTTAATCATTTCTCTGCACTTCCCACAAGGAGGGATTATACTTCCATCATTACCAACAGCAACAATAGTTTTAATTTCCTTTTCACCATTTGAAATCATTGCGCCTATTGCTTGATACTCTCCACAAGAACCTATTCCACAATAAAAGCCCAAAGATACCCCCGAATAAATATTCCCTTTTGAAGTAATTAATGCAGCACAAACTCCCCCAGTATCTATCAAATTTAATGGTTTCACTTTAATAATTACTTTTTTTGCTCTTTCAATTAATTCTTTATCTTGTTTATTTAATTTGTAAGTTTTCATTTTCTTTCAATCTTTTATACTCCTGAACAACAGCATATTTTATTTATTGAGTTAATAGAACACTCTAAAAATCCTTCTTCTGAAGGTATAAAGTAAGTTGGCCCTTGCTCATTACATTTTTCCATACATCTACAACTTCCAGAACATTCTATTTGTGAATTGATATTTTCTTCTCCAGAAATGCATTTATTTTCTTCACACTTTACTTGGTGGTTAACACAATCATAAATCGTCCCTTCATCCTGGCAGGTTTCATTTTTATTAATAGCACCACAACCACAAGTAAATCGGCAGTCGTTATCTGTACTGCAAGAGAGGTTGCAGAAAGAGACATCATAATTTTTTCCCATTACTTTTAGGCCACAAATCTCTTTTTGAATAAAGAGCGATTTAAAAATTAGGAATATAAGGACTATAATAATTACGATGATTACCACAACAAGTGATCTGCTTTCTTTATTTTTTATGTTTTTCATCTTCTTTCAATGTTTTAAACTTTAGTTTATAACAGACAGAAAATTAAATAATTTTCTGTATTTCCTTTTTTAATTCATCGCTTGTAAAAGGCCTACCATCATATTTTAAAATCCTGTTTTTAATGCTTATCCCGCATTTTTCTCTGATTAATCTTCCTAACTGTCCTGTAACATTCTGCTCTATAAAAATAACTTTTTTTGCTTTTTTTATTTCTGCTTCTATTTCATCTGATAATGGCTTAATATAGAGAACTTGTAAAAATTTATAATCTAAATTTTTAATTGCATCTAAAATTACGCACTTAGTTGAGCCCCAGGCAATAATTAAGTTTTTGCTGTTCTTGTTTCCAAAAATTTTAAACATTTCAAACTTCTTGCATTCTTTTTTTATTTCCTCATATTTTTTTAATCTTTTTTCTACATTTTTATTCACAATTTCTATTTCTTCTGTTGTGTTTCCTTTTTCATCATGCTCATAACTATTTGCTTTAACAATCGCCTCGCCAGGAACTTTTCTTTTTACTTCTATTTTTAGTGGTTTATGCGGTGAATTATCAAAAGAAAACTCGCCTTCTGCTAAATGTTTATCTGAAAGTATTATTGAAAGACAACCAAATTTTTCTGAGAGATAAAATGCTTCGTTTGTTTTTTCAATTGCTTCTATTGGGTCGCCTGGAGCAACAACAACTCTTGGAAACTCTCCGTGTCCGGCACGGAGTGCGACATCTAAGTCTCCTTGGCTTGTATGTGTAGGCAAACCTGTGCTTGGCCCAGGACGTGAAGCAAGATAAACAACCAAAGGAATTTCTGTTTGTCCTTGCAAGCTCAAAGCTTCTGTCATCAAGTCAAATCCTCCCCCGCTCGAGCCAATCATAACTTTAGCTCCTGCAAAACTTGCCCCTAAACCTGCATTAGCTACTGCAATTTCATTTTCAGGCTGAAAAACCATAAATCCATTTTTTTCTTGCCTGGAAGCAAGCTCATGCAAGACAGGAGTTGCAGGCGTCATTGGATAACTTATATATAAATCAATCCCAGAATTAATTGCACCTTGCGCAATTCCTTCACTTCCTGTCATTATTGAAATTTTTTTGTTTAGCTTTTTCAAAGAAAATTTATCTTTCTCGCTATTATACCCTTTTTCAGCAGCATCATTTGCTTCTTTGCTATGAAACTGCTTTTCAACTTCTTCTATAAGTAGGTTTTTATCTATTCCTAAAACTTTTATTAAAGCTCCTGCTAAAGCGATATTTAAATTTCTTCCTAAACTCTCAAATTCCTTGAAACCAATAACAAAGCCTCCTTTTTTCAGTTCACTTTTATGTATACTAATTGTATTTTCATCCATAGCAACAATTCCATCTATTTTGCTTTCATGGCTTCCAACTCTCTCATCTGAGACCGAAAGAACATTAAAATTATGCCCCCCGCGGATTAAACTTGGATAATCTCTATAATTAAAAGTAAAATATCCCCACCTAGCTAAGATTGAGGATACAATCCCCGATACAGCATTAATTCCCTGCCCTGCTTTTCCTCCGATTAGAATATTAAGACGCATTTTTACCCCAATTTCTCTTTTAGTTAAGCTTATTCTCTTTCTTAAAGAGAAAAGATTATATTTAAATGTTATTAATATGGAATATTATTTCCACCTCGCCTCAATAGAGTCTATTTTATATAATCAATTACACAAATCTTTTTAAATAGATTTTACCAAATTGAAATATGCCGAAAACAGCAGAAATTCCTAAAGGGTTAGAAGAATTTATTGAGGTTGGGGAAGAAGTTCATGTCGAGTGGGCTAAACTTGCAGGATTGAAAAGAAGGCAGGAGCTCGAAGGTCAAGAACCTGATTTTAGCTCGATTTTTGATAGAGTTTTAGAATTTTTAAAATCTTTAGGGAGATTGACTTATCAAGAAGGTTCTTTTTATTTATCTTGTGGAGGGTTTAATTTTGGTCCAAAATTATCGTGGGGTCAAGATCCTTTTTCTTTTAGTACAAGAAAAGATGCAGAAGATTATGCAAAAGCTTTTGGTTGTTATATGACACCATCTGTCGATCTATACAAAGTAGCTAAGAATAGAAGGTATGAACTTTTAGAGCGTGGAGTTAATAGAAAATAATCAAATTTCTATTTCCAACTCACCTCCACCTCATCTGTCCTTAGAATCTGCAGATTCATATAAGCGGTCTAAACTTCTTCTGCTAGTTTTCCTGTTATTGTACACACGACAAGAAATATTCTTCTTATAGGCGCGGTCCCTAAGATATTCTGCTGTATCTGTATAAGAAAATCCCGCAAGCGACAAGAACCCCAAAGGTCCATTTATGAAAACCCCAGCAACAGCAGTTACAAAATCTACTTTAACATCCAAAAGCCTTTGTCTAAATACTGGTGCAGAAACCTCATAAAATTTTTCTTCCATAATTGCTAACTCATCTATCAAATCTCTATTATATAGATATCTAAAAATATTTCTCCAAATTTCTTTTCCGCTTTCTATTTCAATATCAATAATCCCATTTTCTGTAGCTGAAACTATAGCACTTAAAGTTACAATTCTATTCTTGTCAAGAGATTTTGTTAATTTATCTGCAGGGCAAGATGGTATGTTAAGCTGAGTTATTAATCTTCTACATGCTCCTTCTAAGTTTACCTCTCTTTTTCGTGGTGGGGCATCTACCATACACTCACGTAAATATCCTGCAGTTAAATTTGCCAAGCTCATATAAAATAGAAGAGTATTGTATTTATAATGTTTACTATTGCCATACTACATCAACCTCATCTGTCCTTTGTTTTGGCTCTATGTCAAGTTTTTCAACTTCTTTTTCTTCTATTTTAATTCCTGCTTTCCACATAACTTCTCCAAGAAAAGCAATCATTCCAGCGTTGTCAACTAAAAGCGAATTTTCAGGAACAAAAAATTTCGCTCCTCTTTCTTCGCACATTATCTTGCACATCTCTTGAAGTCTTTTATTACACCCTACTCCTCCACCCAACAATAATTCGCTTTTTTGTGTGTGAGCAAGAGCGCGCTCTGCTGCTTCTACTAGCATCGCAAAAGCTGTTTCCTGAAGAGAAAAACATAAATCTTCAAGTTTATACTTTTTGATTTCAAGCATCTGCTTTAATTTTGTCAGCATTCCAGAAAACGCAACATCCATTCCTTTTATTGAATAGGGAAGCTCAACATAGTTTTCTTTACTTGATTTTTCTGCGAGTTCTGCTATTTTCGGCCCTCCTGGAAATCCAATTCCAGCATATCTTGCAAATGTATCAATAAAATTTCCAATTCCAATATCAAGAGTTTCGCCAAAAATGCGATATTTTCCAGAAGCATAAGCAATTATCTGTGTATTTGCACCACTTGCATATAAAAGCACAGGGTCTTTTGCTCCTGTTAATTTTCCAATTTCTAAATGAGCAATACAATGATTCACACTAACAACAGGAACATTTAATCTATTTGCAGCTTGTTTTGTGAATCTTAATCCTTGCAAAAGGCATGGAGCTAAGCCAGGCCCTTGAGAAAAAGCAATTGCTTTTATTTCTTTTTCAGAAATATTTGCTTTTTCTAATGCTTCTTGATAAACTTTTTCTGCAATTTTTTCATGATGTTTTGCAGCTTCTACAGGAATTATGCCGCCTTTTTCAGTTGTATAACTATCTTTAACATTTGCTAAAATTTTTCCGTCTTTTACAACTGCAACACCAAAGGTGTGGGCAGTTGATTCAATTCCTAAAATCATTTTCTATACTTTTTCATAAAATATTTAATTTCTTTATTAGATAAATATCCTTTTTTTCTTCTTTCTCCTAATTGTTCTTTTGTTTTTCCTTTTAAGATTAGATTATTCAATTCTATTCTTTCCTTACCATACCCTCTTTTAACCGCTTCAATATCTGTTCTTCTTTCAAAATCCGCCCTTCTTTTTTTAGAGAAAGGCCAGCTCCAAAAATATGCAATTTTCTGGAAAAAATTTCTTTTTTTAATAATTGCTAAATGAGATAGTTCATGCGCGAACATACCAACTAAAGCATCCTTGGAATAATTTTTTGCTTTCTCAAAAACAATAATCCACTCAAAAATAAAAAACTCGAAAACAGATGCGCTGTGATTACAATTCGGAAATTCAATATAACTAATAAAAACAATAGATTTCTTTAATTCTGGAAAACTCTTTCTAATCAGTTCTCTCACAATCTTATTGTATTTTTCAATTCCAAGTATCATTTTTTAACCTCAAATTTATCTCCGTGTCCCGGGATAACATAATCTGCTCTTCTTTTTATATTATCCATTGTTTTGTTTGTTAGTTTCATGTCTTTAATGTTATATGAATTTGCTCTGTAAGTTCTCTCCCAAGGATCTTTAGAATAAAAATAATCTTTATTTATAACTGCATCGCCGGCAACAACAATTACCCCCTCTTTAGTCTTAAACTCCAAACTATAATGCTGAAAATAATGTCCTGGAGTTGCAAAAGACATAACTCCTGGCAAAACTTCTCCGCATCTATACTCAATTGTAGGAACTGAAAAGAATCCTGCTAAATTACAGTGGTCTATATGTGGGTGGGTGATGAAAATACTGTCTACATCTCTTTTTCCTAAAATTTTGGCAAGATTTTCTTTTAATTTTTTTGCTTCTTCATTGGCATTTAATCCAACATCTTCGTAAGGGCCATATCCAGGATCAACGAGCAGATTCTTCCCTCCAGAGATTATTAAAGTTATAGTAGGGCTTCCAGTAGCGCCCACTAAGGGCATGAGCTTCTCTGAATACATAGCATTGCCAACTGATAATATATAATATTCTACTTTTCGCATGGAAAATCAAGAAAACCCCAATTTATAAATTTATCAAATCATCTCAGCCTAAGCAAGATAACTATGATGAACAGAAAAGAAAAAAGGGGTTTAAAAAACTAATTATCTTAGTTTAATAATGATATTTATACATCTCTTGTTAGGAATAATTTTAGGTAAGATTTTTGGAAATTATTTTTTCTTTATTTTAGGCGCGATAATTCCTGATTCAGACCATATTTATGTAATTATTAAAAATAAATTATGGAACTTTAAAAAAATAATAGGCACAATAAAATATGAAAAAAGATTTGGCATAAAGTATAAAACACCTTTATTTCACTCTATTCTTGGCTTAATTTTGTTTTCGTTAATTATTTATCTTTTTACAGCGAGATTTTTTTACTTTTCTTTAGCTTATCTGCTTCATTTATTAGTTGATTGGCTAGATATAGATGAAAAATTCTATCTTTATCCTTTTAAAATAAAATTTAAGGGATTTTTGCCAATATGGTCAAAAACTGAAAAGAGAGTAACAATCATTCTTATCCTGATAATTATAATCCTTTGTGTATAAATAACAAAAATAATCTTAAAAATCTAATAAAAAAACTAAAAAATATCAAAAATAACTATCTCTTTGTTTTCTTTTCTACTTTATAGAGTGTCCCGTCCTCTATGCCTAGATAAGGAACAAGAGCATATTCTCCAAGAACTTCAGGCAGAGGTGCTGTTAAAAAAACTTCTTTTTTGTTGATATTTCTCTTAACTTGCTCCAACCAGCTCCCTTTGTCACAATTATTTATTTCAACCTGTGGATTAACCTTCTCGATTAATTTAAAGTATATAAAAGTATTAGAATACTCCCAATCAGTTATTATTATAGAATTTTCAGGAACACTTTTCAGTACAGAATAACCATAATTCGCAGCAGAAAAATCATGAGATTTGTCTGCATACTCGAGATTTGTCACATAAAGATGTGAAATAAAAAATAAAAGAAGTATAAAAAAAAGAGCAAGCAAACAATTTTTCAAACAAGATTTAGTATGAGATTTGACAAATAAAACAAGTTCAAAAATTCCATAACCAATAAAAATTGCTAATATAAGATAAGATGGAATAAACATGTAATACAGCTCTCCAGTAATGTATTGGATAAAAAACCAAAAATTGCCTAGAATCATTAGTATCAACAGAATGCCTATTTTATAGGATTTTTTAACTAAGCTTATAACACCAACAAGCGCCAGAACAATGCCAAAAAAAGTAAAATTGGTTATTAAAAAACTAAAATATAATCCTCCCCTGTCAAAAATCTCTGACAGAGAGAAGGCAAACATGTGGGATTTAAATTGGCATAAACCAGTGATAAGACACCACCACCCTTCCCATGAAAGTGGGCCTCCCGCATAATTAAGTGGTGGATTTTGTAAAGCTCTAAAATAAATGTAGAAAAATTGTGATATCCCTATAAAGAATAAAATCCCAAGAATTAATAATTTTTTTGGTTTTAACAATACTTTATAATCTTTTAGAATTATAAATAATAAAAATGCCGGAGCAAACAAAACACTCGAAGCGTGTGCTCCAAAACTTAGCCCATAAATAAAAGAAAAGCAGTAAAGAAATTTAATGTTGTCTTTTTCATACCACTTTAATAGTAAGAGAAGCATCAAGCAGATAAAAAAAGTATTTAAGGAATAAACTTCAGTAAATTCATTGCCAGACCAAAAAGCCCTGGAAAAAGCAAATAATAATGCTGAGATGATAGAAATAATCCTAGCATGAACAAGAGGCACTTGTTTATTGATTTTGATTATATTAAAAATTAGTAGATACAAGAGAGTGACTGTAACTGCTCCAAAAAAAGCAGACATTAAATTTACTCTGTATGCAACAGACCCAAAAGGAAGAAGTGTAAACAAATACCCCATCCAAGTATAAACCGGGTAGCCTGTTGGATGTGGAATCCCTAAGACAGCAGAAACAACAATTAACTCTGCTGAATCAAAAGGAGTTACAGAGGGAGCCAAGAATAAAAGATAGTTGGTAAAAATTATCAGAAAAATAAATAAAGGAATAAATACCTCTGCCTTGGCTTTTATAAAATCTGCAAATTTAGATTTTGTATTTGGCATATATCAATTTAGAAGGAGATGCTTAAATAGTTTACCATAGAAAAAACCACAAAAAAACATTAAAAAGAAAAAAAAGAAAAAACCAAACAAAAGAAAAGACTTACCTTTTCTTTTTTCTTCCGCCTCTTGCCATCTTTGCTTCACAGACATTTCCTTTTCCGTCAACATAATATAAGTAGCCTTTTTGTCTCTTAACAACGCCTTTGCAAATAACTTTTCCCATTTTTTTACCTCCTTTTAATTATTTATTAGCAATTTATTAATAATCGAACAACTAACATATATTTAAATCTTTCTATTCTCGTCGGAAATTTTAAGTTTATTGTTGTTACTTAAGGGTATTTCTACAAGTTCTGTAAAAGGGTTTTTTGGTTTCACAGAAAAAGAGAAAGGCTGAACAATTTTCTCATCGATAATTTTCCCTTTATACAGCCAAATTGCTTTAAATGGGCGGCAAAAAAACGAATGTATGCTCTGCCTAGTTGGTTTTTTAAAGACAAAAAGCATTGGTTTAGAGTGTTTTCTAAACATCAGTCCTCGGGCTTTAGAAAAAATTGTATCGCAAACCTCTGCTTCAATAATTTTTCCTTTAAGTTTAATTTTTTTTATCATGAATAAAAAACAACAAAGAAGTATTTAAATTTGAGTGAAAAGAATCATAACTCAAAAGATTGTGAATGCAAAGTTAGACCTCTTACCCTAAATCACAAGTATAAATTGTTTTTTTACCAATGTAGGGCAAATCAACTGTTTTTTGTTTACAAATTTTAGGGGGGCTTAATTTTGAACAATCTATCTCTAAAAGGTTTACACATTCACCAGGCGAACTTGGTGGAGAATACATACTTTTTGTAGCCCCGCCCGGAAGGGGTAATGGTGGTGGACCAGGTAATAAAGTAACAGAACATTTGCTTGACTTCCAAACATTTCCATCGCATCGCGATGGGCAGTCTATAGTGTTAAGACAACTTGCGCGCTTACACCCGCACCCAGTTCCTCCTGCTAATGCAATTGGTTGGCATGTTTCCCTGATATCAGAACATCGTGCTCCTGTTTTGCAGGATAAATCTTTATTATAACAATAATCGTCTGAACTCATATCATCTGAACTCGTAAAAACTCCAACACTTTTCAGTTCCCCTCTTAAGTCATCTCCATAATAATTTTTAACAATCCTCGGAACAGCAATCGCAAGAACAACAACTACTAAAATAGCAACTATAATTATAATAGATAAAACTTTCTGGTCAAAGCTCCTCTCTTTTTCATGCTTTTTATAGGCAAAACAGGGTTTATAAATGTTTTTTTTGGAATTTTGCTGGTTTTCAAGGAAGAGAAAAAGCTCTATTTTAAAAGTCTGGAAATATCTTTCAAGTCAAAACAATAAACTTTTTTACCTTCAAATTCTTTAATCTTTTTAGAAAAAGATTTTGCGAATATAGCATAGCTTTCTTTTCTGCTCTCGTTATTCCAATTAACATATTTCGCCTTCTCGCTTAGTTCTTTTGCTGTTTTTTCTGCGTTTACTTTCTCCTGCCACTTACACTCCACAAATAAAATTTCTTTTGTTTTTTCATTTAAAGCAACAATGTCTATTTCATACTGGTTTTTGTCTTTTTCTGTATTAGGAATTTTTCCCCATTGTTTGCCCACGGAAGAAAAAGCAAAATCGTGAAATATCACTTTATCTTTAATTAGAGATAATACAAACTTCTCAAACTTTCTTCCAACAAAAGAATTAAAATTAGCATCAAAATTGTTTTCTAACTCAACAAACCTCTCTTGTTCAATATAACTCTTTAGTCTATCTATAAAATAAAACCAGAAAGATAAGAAATTGTCTATTATCTCATACCTCCCTTCCCTTGATTTTTTTGCATCCTCTGTCAAGGGAGTCATTTTTCTAACAAGCCTAAACTCTCTTCTGAGCAAGTCAAGATATTTAACTACCTCATTTTTTTTGTTTGAAAACAAACTTGCTATTTCGCCAAGTTTATTTTTTCCTTCGGCTATTGCAGTAAGTACAGTATTATAAGTTTTTGAATCTTTTCCAAATTCGACTGAAAACAGGACTTTTCCTTCTTCTTGCAATTGCGCTTCTCTCAAGAGAATTAATCTTTTAATGTTCTTTTCTGGTGAAAGATTAAAATCTAGTAATTCATAATAATAAGGGACACCTTCAAAAACTGCCCAGATTTTTATGAAGTCTTCAATAGAATAGCCAATCTCCTTATACAATTCTCCCGCAGGAAGATTTTTGAGAGTTGTCTCCTCTGTTCTTCTCCCGTATAATGGAGAAGCAGAATCATTAAAAACTTTGTTCATAAGGGAATAGCTTGAGCCAGCAATAGCTATTTTAAGAAATTTTTTATTTAATTTTCTTTCATCTATGACCTTCTGTATTTCTCCATACACTGACTTGTCAACATTTAGAAAATTCTGAAATTCATCTAGAATTACTATATTCTCTTTGTCAAGAAGATATTCTAAAATATCTGTAAATTTTTTAAACATTGGAATCTTCTGTTCTCTGCAAATCTGCTCGATTATCCAGTCTATGGATTTATCTGGCCAGATAAATATATAGTAAGCATAAGGAAAAACTTTCCTTAAAAGTCTTGTTTTCCCAATTCTTCTTCTGCCTTTCAAGACTAGAAAAAAGTTGTTCTTTTCTGTCTCTTTCAGTTTTTTGATCTCTTCAACTCTATTAATAAACTTTATGTTTTCCATACATTATGTATTGCATACATACTATTTAAATCTTTTGGTTGCCTGAGAAAAAACTATCTAATCTTCTGTTTTTCAGAAAACTGAAAGTGTAGGGGGTGGATATCATAACCAGCTGTTTATAAATAATGAATAATTGAATATCCGAAATAGGGGGGCATTATTTTTAAGTGTTTCTCTTCACCTCATACAAAACCAAATCCTCTCTGCTTTTTCCAATTTCTTTAAATCCTGTGCAATTAAACTCTTTGGAATAAACATAATCTATCCCCTTTTCTTTTGCTATTGCGGTTTTATTTTTGCAATCTGCACTTGAAAACTCACCATAATCAACAATTTTATTAGTTATTGTTGAATCTTTAGATACCAAAGGATAGTTGTTTGTCGCAACACCAATAACTAAGCCTTTCCAAGGCAAGCTCAAGAATTTTTTTTCAGAAATATTTTCAAACAGCCTCAAGTCATCTTCATGCAAATATTGATTAGCAGGAGAAGCTGGATTATAAACTGAATCATCATAAACAGAGTATAATTTTAATTCCTGCCATGTGTCTCTCTGTGTATAAAAGAAAGAAAAAGTAATAAATAAGACCAAAATTGAAATTTGTATAATCTGCAAAATTTTGTATTTTCTAATAAAATTTAATTTTTCTAAGTCTTCTATAAAATAATGTAAACCAAACCCGGCAAGGAGAGTTATCAAGATAGAAGTTGAAAAAACAACTCTTTCATATTCTATAATAAATCTCAATAATATGAAGGAATAAAGCCACCAATATGCCAAGCCAATAAAAATTGGCATAATTAACCATAATTTTTTCTTGAATGTTTTAAAGGCTCCAAAAATAGATAAGAGAAGTATCGGGATAGGAATAACTTTATAGATTAGAAAACTAGGAATAGCTCCTTTAGTAAAAGTAGGGTAAATAAGTTTGCTTCCTATATAATCAACAATAAACCATTTAAGGGGTGCATCCATCCTAAGATAAGAGAAAATTCCAACAAAAATTGCTGCTGCAATAATAATGAGAAAATAAAACAGAATATACTTTATTTTTTGTTTTTTAGGCATTTCAGCAAAAACAAAATAAAAAATTAAAGCAACGCTATACAAAACAAATAAAGGAGGATAGAAAATTAAAGTTAGAAATCCAGTAAACAAAACCATCTTATGCTTATTTGCAGACATAAATAAAATTCCTAACAGCATTGAGATTATGCCTATAACAAGAGGAATTAAAGTCCAAACTCCAGGAAGATTTGCCCCATTCACAATATAAGGAACAAATAAACAAGTAATTAAAGAAGCTAACTTTCCAACATCGCTAATCCTTAAAATAAAATAAACCAACAAGCATATGAGCAAACCAGAAAAAATAGTTAATATAGTATACTGATTTAAAGGGTTCAGATTGAGAAACAAGATTATTTCTGAAACAAAAGAGTGAAAAGGCAGTTCTAAATTAGGCAAAAAACTGTCATACCATAAAGGATTTACCATAGGCAATTTTCCGCTTTTTATTGAGTATTGGACAAGCGAAACAGCGCACCACTCATCAGAAAAATATGGGTAAGGATACTTCATATTTTCAACTTCTTTGTAATTTTCTACTACCGAAGTAACTTTGCCTGTATAATTATAATGAACAGAAAAAAGCTCGATAAGTATTATAAGAAGAACAGATATTAAGACCCAATCTATCTTGCTTAATTTTATTTTTTTAATGCTGTCTAAAAGCTCTTTGTACTTTATTCTTGTTAAAATTATGATATCAACTATCACATTAATAATGATAATCAGATTCCATCTAAAAACCCCAAACGCCTGTGTTATAACAGCAACAGCAAGATGAAAAGCTATTAAAAAACTCAAGATGTAGGCAAAACCTATTTTTTTGTCTTTAAACCTATATAAAAGCAAAAATGGCGCAAGCAACAAAATTATTCCAAGTGTTGTTTTTAACATTTTTACCTCTTTGGCTGTGCAAATGAAACTAACAAAGTATTTAAAATTAAGTTTTCTTTGGTAGTATACAAAAATGGGAAAAGAAACAGAAATAAGCATAATTTTGCCTTGCTTAAATGAAGAAAAAGCAATTAGCATGTGTCTTGATAGTATTAATAAGGTTATCATAGAGGATAAGCTTAATGCAGAAATAATTGTGGTGGATAATGGCTCAACAGACAATAGTTGCAAAATTGTTAGAGAAAAACAAGCAAAACTAAAAGAGCTTAGATTGATAGAAGAAAAACAAAGAGGTTATGGTTCAGCCTATTTACGTGGCTTTGACCAAGCTAAGGGATCCTATATTTTTATTGCAGATTCTGACGGCAGCTATGATTTTTCTGAGATTCCAAATTTTATTAATGAGTTAAGAAAGGGGTATGATTTTGTTATTGGCAACAGATTTAAAGGAAAAATAGAAAAAGGAGCAATGCCTTTTTCTCATCAGCATATAGGAAACCCAATTTTATCAGCAGTTTTAAGATTATTTTTTAAAGCAAATATCAGAGATGCACACTGCGGAATGCGAGCCATAACAAAGTCTGCATTAGAAAAGCTCAACTTAAGAACAACTGGAATGGAATTTGCATCTGAAATGGTAATTAAAGCTGCTAAAAATAATTTAAAGATAAAAGAGCTTCCAATAAACTATCAAAAAAGAAAAGGCAGTTCAAAACTCAGGTCTTTTCCAGACGGCTGGAGGCATTTAAGATTTATGCTGCTTTACTGCCCTTTATTTTTATTTTTTATTCCAGGCTTAATTTTATTTTTGCTTGGCTTGCTCTCGTTGTTATGGATGTATTTTGGTAAAGCAGAAGTTTTAGGGATAAAATTATACTATCATCCAATGTTCTTGTCAGCTTTATTAATTATTGTTGGCTATCAACTGATTATTTTTGCTTTATTTGCAAAAACCTATGCAACAACACATTTAGGAGAAAAACCAGTTTTCCAAAGATTGTACAGGCATATAACAATAGAAAAAGCAAGCATCTTTGGCATTATTATGACTTTGATAGGAATAATTATATACATAACTATATTCATAAGCTGGATTAAATCAGGATTTAGCAGCTTGCAGCAAGTAAAAAACTCAATTTTAGCTTTAACATTGATTGTTGTAGGAATCCAAACAATTTTCTCATCATTTATGTTAAGCATATTGGGAATAAAAGAAAAATAATGAAAAAATGATATTAGAAATAATCTTAAACATCGCGGGGATAATCCTTTTGTTCTTGCCCGGCGTCCTTTTAAGTTATATAATTTTTCCTAAAACAGATATCATAAAGAGAGCTGGATTCTCAATTGTTCTTGGAGTTTCGATAGCGATAATAACCTCAGTTTTACTTTTTATATTAAATTTATTCAATGTAATAAATGTTTTTTTGTCATTAATATTTTTGAGTATATTATTTTTGTTAATTATGCTTAATTCAGATAAAGAGCATGAAACAGATTTTAATAAAGATATTTTCTACTTGATTTTCTTTTCTTTAATAGGAGCTCTTTGGAGGATAAGATTTTTAAGCTTTGCATCAATTTTTTCTGATGCATATGGTTATGCGGGAAAGTTTATTGGAAAAGAAGTTCCTGACCTAGGGTTTTATACAGGTATGGCTGTAGACCACTCCAATTATGCAGGAACAGAAATAATAAAAAGTATTTTTACATTTATATCAACAAACAATTATTTGAGCATCTTTTTAATAACTTTTGTGTATTTGGTATTTATCTATCTAATCTTTTGTGAATTTAGAGATAGAAAACTGGCGATAGTTGGAGTTGGATTAATGTCCCTTGGACCTATCGAGATATTTCATAGCACTTTATTGTTAATAGGGCCTTCTTTAGCATACGTTAATTTATTTTCTTTATTTTTATTATTTAAATTAGAAGATAATAAAGTATTTTGGATTTCTTTACTGCTATCAGTTTCAGCCATATTTACATATTATACCTCCTCTATGGTGATGCTACTTGCGTCTGTTGGCTTTTCTGTGTCTTTGCTTATAAAAGAGCTTATAAAAACAAAAAATATTAAAAAAACATTTAAAAATTCATTAAAAAATAGAAAATTGTTTTGTTTCTTACTAATCACATTGATTCTTTTTATCCACATCTATTTTCTTTCAGATATGATTAGATTTACTAAAGGAACAACAAAAGATTTTTCAAATTTGCCAAAGGTAATCTCGTCGTTAAAAGCTGAATCAACAGTTTATAAAGACCCTACTTTTCTTGGCCTTTCGGCAATTCGCTGGCAAATGTTATTTTTCTTTTTGTGCGGTTTAACTTTTATTTTCCATCTTATAAGAAAAAAGGATTTTTCTGAAGAAAATTTAGGCTTAATACTCTGTTTAATTCCTATTTCGATAGTCTCTTACGGATTTCTTCATGTAAACTTACCAACAAGAATTTTTGATTACTTTGCTTTTTTTGGTTTGCTCTCATTAAAAATACCAAAAAGATGGTTGAAGATATTTTTTATTCTTTCTTTTGTCTTCCTTTTTACAACTGGAGTATATGTTATGAAAGACAAGAAAATATTTTTTGAGAATTCTGACGGGGAAATAAAGGCAGCATCTTGGATTAAAGAAAATCTTAATGAAACGGTTTTTTCAGATCAAAAATTTATTAATTTAGTTATTCTTAAAGACTATTATAATGTTACAGGAACTTATGATGAAGATCCTTTAATTAAAAACTTATTTTACAATAATAACTTGTCGACATTTCTATCTTCTGTTAAAGAATTAAATTCTAATTTAAGTGTAGATTACATAGCAATAACAAAAAGAATGCAAGAAAAATATGTTTTAATGCTAAATTATCCTCAAAAACAGATACAAACCACAGAGTTTTTCGAAGAAAATTTAGAAAAAGTTTATGGCAACGGAGATGTTAAGATTTATAAAACTAAAATATAAAATGAAACCAAAAAAAATAGCAATTTTTCATAATTACATGGATAGCATCGGCGGAGCAGAGATGGTTGTGCTTACTTTAGCGCGTGAGCTTAAGGCAGATGTTTACACAACAAACATCGATTTAGAAAAAATAAAAAAAATGGGTTTCTCAAACATAAAGATCAAATCAATTGGAAAAGCCCCTATTAATGCTCCGTTTAGAATGCAGGTTCCTTTATACAGGTTTAGAAAATTAAAGCTAAAAGGTTATGATTTTTATATTATAGCAGGAGACTGGGCGATATCTGCTGCTGTAAACAATAAACCAAACCTTGAATATTTTCACTCTCCTGTAAATGAACTTTGGGAGTTTAAAGAGTATGTTCGAGCATATTTAAAACCCTGGCAAAGGCCAATTTTTGATTTATGGGTTTGGTTTAATAGAAGATTGTATAGAGAATATTTTAAACATGTAGAAAAAAAAGTTGCCAACTCAAGAAATACTCAAAACAGAATCAAAAAATATCTTAAATCAGACTCTGTTGTCATAAATCCCCCCATTGAAACATCAAAATACAAATACAAAAAAACAGGAGATTTTTGGCTTTCAGTAAACCGCCTTTTTAAGAATAAAAGAGTCAACATGCAAATAAAAGCTTTTAGAAGCTTGCCAAATGAAAAACTTATTATAGTAGGAAGTTATGAAATGTCAAAACATTTTCACGCACATGCAGATTATATCAAAAAAATGAAGCCGGAAAATGTAGAAATTTTAAGTTGGGTAGATGATAAAAAGTTAAAAGAACTTTATGCAAATTGCAAAGGCTTTATTACAACAGCAATAGACGAAGATTTTGGCATGACGCCGGTTGAAGCAATGGCCTCTGGAAAGCCAGTTATAGCCGGAAATGAAGGAGGATATAAAGAAACTGTAATAGATGGAAAAACGGGTATTTTAATTAATGACATAAATGAAAAAAAATTAGCAGAAGCAATTAAAAAAATGTCTAAAGAATTAAAAAATAAAAAAGTACAAGAGAAATACAAAAAAGCCTGCCAGAAAAGAGCAAAGGAGTTTGATACAAAAATATTTATTAAAAAAATTAAAAAAGAAATCGGAAAATGAATAAAATATGCATAGTTATTCCTTACTTTGGAAAATGGCCTAATTGGTTCGGGTTTTTTTTAAAAAGCTGTGAGTTTGATCCAACTGTCAATTGGTTGATTTACACAGATTGCAAAACACCTGAAAGCCACCCAAAAAATATTGAATTTATTAAATCAACACTAAATGACTTTAATAAATTGGCTTCTAAAAAATTAGGTTTTGAGATAAATGTCAGAAATCCATATAAAATCTGTGATTTTAGGCCTGCTTTTGGAGTTATTTTTGGAGACTATCTTAAAGGATATGGCTTTTGGGGGCACGGAGACCTCGATGTTATTTATGGAAATATTAGGAGATTTATAACTGATGATATTTTAAAAAAATATGATATAATCACTTCTTTAAAAGAGCATATTGTTGGGCATTTTACCTTATTTAAGAATACCCAAAAAATAAATGAAATTTTCAAAAATGAACCTAACTATAATTTAGTCTTTAAATCAGAAGCAGACTATATCTTTGATGAAAAAAGAGACATAGCCTTAAGGCTCGTTTACAAAAAACCACTAAAGTTTAAAACACTAACCATAAAAGGAATGACTAAGCTTGTTGAAGAGCTTGAAAATAAAAACCAAATAAAAACTTATTTTGATGATTTAATAGCAGACGCCTCACATCAACATAAAAAATTTAAACTTATTTTTAACAAAGGAAAGTTGTTTGAAGAAAAAACCAATAAAGAATTTTTGTACTTTCATATTCATAGATTAAAAGATATTGTTTTTTGCCAGGAAAATCACAATATTCCAGATCTATTCTACATTACAAGTAAAAAAATTTTTTATAATGAAAAAATAAGAAAAAAAGAAAAAATACTAAGGATAATTAAAATTGTAAAAAAAAGTATAAAAACAAGTTTAAATGATTTTTTGGGAGATTTGGGTGCATACCTCTGGAATAATTATCCAAAAATTTACTATAAACTAAAAAAGAAAGGCACTATTTTAATGCCCGAGCAGTATAAAATAAACGTCTAAAAAACAAAAATGGGAAAAAACTTACTTGTTGCAATGTCAGATAAAAACGGAGTAGAGCAAGCAAAACAGCTTTTCTCAAGTGTTTACTGGAATGCTGGTTGGAAAGGAGATTATATGTTACTTTCTTACAAAATACCAGAAAAAGAGCTTAAATGGTTTAGAAAAGAAGGTATTTTAATTAAAAAATGTGAACCAATTTTTGACAAAGAAAAATTAAAAAGATTATATAATGAAAACAAAGTAGAAGATTTAGAATTTATAAACATTCTCTTAATCAAATTTAATTTATTCACTCTTGAATTTAAAAAATGGGAAAACCTCATCTATTTAGACAGCGATATTATTGTTAAATTTTCTTTAGACGAATTAACAAAAATAAAGGGATTTGCGGCAATAAGAGACTCTCGGCCTAAATTAAGAGACCATTTCACAAATTTTAAAAAAAACAAAATTCTTCTTAATGATCTTAAAAAAGATTATAATTTAGAAGAAAAAGCATTTAATGCAGGAGTTATGGTTTTTAATACTGATATTATAACAAAAGATACTCTTGACAATTTAAAAAAATTATTTGAAAAATATAATAAGATTAGAAAACTTTCTGATCAAACGATTTTTAATTTGTTTTTTTATAAAAAATGGATAGAGCTTCCGATAGTATACAACTGGCATTATTATCTTGCGAATTTTCCCTTGCACAAAAGAAAAAATAGTAAAGTTAAAGGGATAATACTTCATTTTGCAGGCCCAATTAAGCCTTGGAAAGAAAACTGTTCTTTTTATCAAGAATGGAAAAACAACTTAAAAAAAGCAGATCTTATAGATATCGAAAAGCCAATTGAAATTCATAAGTTAGCTAAAAACAAAGTTAAAGAATACTCTAAAATATCAAAAAAAAGAAATTTTTTCTATTCAGCCATCAGAGAAGTTGACAGGACAATCGGATTAATAGGAATTTTCTTGAAAAATAAACACCCAATGCTATATTACTTAATAAAGAATAAACAATCTAATTAATTTTCTTATAGTTTGAAACAACTTCTCCTGTCTCCCCATCTTTCTTTATGCTTCCCTTGTCCATCCACAAAACTCTATTACAATACTTCTCAATCATCCACAACTCATGGCTTACAAGCATAACACACGCCCCTTTTCTCGCGAGTTCTTTGATTTTATTTGCGCTTTTTTCTTTAAACTTTTCATCCCCCACTTCAAACACCTCGTCTAGCAATAAAATCTCAGGGTCACAAGAAATAGCAATAGAAAAAGCTAATCTCTGCTTCATACCCTCTGAAAACTGGTAAATTTTCGTTTCAACAAAATCTTGAAGTTCTGAAAATTTAACAATATCTTGAAATTTCTGTGCAATCTCTTGATTTGATAAGCCAAAAAGCGAACAGCATAAATATATGTTGTCTTTCATTGTTAATCTTGGCTGCATGCCAACATTTAAGCCAATAATCGGAATGATTTTTCCATTTGTTTTTATTTTTCCTTGGTCTTTTTTATATATTCGAGAAATGCATCTTAATAAAGTGCTTTTACCGCTTCCATTTTTTCCTATAATTCCTATTATCTCTCCTTGTTTTACACTAAAAGAAACCTCTTTTAAAGCCCAGATTATTCTTCTTGCCTCTCTGCCTGAAAAAACAGACCCGAGTCGGGCTAAAGCGCTCTGGCTTTTTTTAAAACCTATTTTAAATTTTTTTCCAAGTTCTTCGACAATTATTCTTTTTTCTTTTTCCATTTTTTACTTAACCGAAAGTTTTATATACTTTTTAATCTTTGTATTTTTACAAGATGGGGAGACCCCGACGAACCCTGTCCCTGGAGGCAGTTAGTAGGATAGAAGGGTCTACTTATTCTTGTTTTTTATTCTTTCTATGTTCAACAAGTTGTCAATAACTAAACTAAGTTTATATTCTGGAGTTCCTTTTCTCAATTCGCTCTCCTTAACAACTTTTGTTTTATTGCTATCGATAATCTCTACAAGTTTTATAAAATTGTCATATTCATTATTGTCTACTGAGATAAATACAATACAATTTGAATGTTTTTTTAAAAAATCTAAAACATCTAAATATACCTCCATGTTCTTGGTTGTTCGGAGAATCTTAATATCAAAAAAATAGGCGGTTATATTTTCTCTTTTTATTGTATTACTAATGTTTTTAAGGTATAATTTTTTGTTTTCAGCATTTCTATAGTGTTTAAACTTAACTAATTTTGGAAGCAGTTTAGCAATCTTGTCTTTTTCTATTATATCATACCCAATGAGGTTTTCTGAGTAGTCTATATAAATGTAATAATCAAATTCCATTTTCATAGCATTTCAGCAAATTTTTTCTTTAATTTTGAAAATATCAAACTTCCAATAATAAAAAATGCAGCAGACCAAACTAATACCCCAGCAATAAGCCACATTTCAGGCATTTTATTGTATATAATAACTTCTCTAGCAAGAGTTATAAAATAATAAAGAGGATTAAATGAATTAAGCAAAAACAACTTGCTCCCTTTTTCAACTTCATAAAAAATAGGTGTGGCAAAAAATATTAATTTAGAAACAAAAAGCCAGATGTTATCTATATCAATAAAATATATATAAAGCGAAGATAAAATTAAAGACAAGCCATAAATAAAAACAGAAAAAACAATTAGAATAGGAATATAAAAAATAAACCCTTCAAACGAAATCCCAAAAAATAAAGCGATAATTATAAAAATGACTATCTCGAACAAATGCGCAAATAAAGTTCTTAAAACATTTGAAGCCACAAGCGATTCTCTTGAAAAATTTATGCTTTTGATTATTTCTCTATTGTCATTCATTGTTATTAAAGAAAAACTAGTAATTTGGCTGAAAAAATTATACATTATTATTCCAAGCAGAAGATAAAGAGGGTAATGGGGAATTCCAGTGCCTAATCTGCTGGAAAAAATAAACAAAAGAAGAAAAAACATTAATAAAGGATTTAAAAGATACCAGAATACACCAAGATAACTGCCTTCGTTTCTTAGCTTAAATTGTGCTTTTGCCAGCGCCAAGCTCAACTGCCAAAAGTTTCTAAATTTTCCCATATAACTAAGAAAGAAAGAGGATATTAAAATTTATCTGAAAGCTATTTTTCTTTACAAAAGTCTCGTAAACTAAAATCTCCTTTTACTTCTGCAGGGATCCCTCGCTTTTGAGCAGACTCAACAACCATCCAATCACCAGAGATAGCTATAAACTTTGCTAACCCTCTCTCAACTCTTGACTTTATTAAATTATAAATTTCTACAGCAGGAGTTATATCTTCGCTCATTGGTTTACCAAGATTTAAGTCCATGATGTATATTTTATATTCTTTCTCTCTTACTTTTTTTAACATTTCTTCATAAGTTTTTGCTGAGTCTGTAGAATATTTTGTAGCACACTTAAAAAAATCCTCATAAGTCTCTAGGTATTCAGAGTTATGTAAACCTAACAATACTTCATTTTCTGGCATTTTATCTCCAATCACAGAACTCTTTTTCCCAAGGGCAAAAACATCAATATTGATTGGTTTTTAAATTTCTCGCAGGTTTTTTAAGCAAGCTCCAACTTGAACGGAAGAGCTACTTTTAAATTTTCTAGATTTTTAGTGCGCTTTTTAAAACTAAATATAGCAAATCCCTTTCTCTTTTTAGTTGATTTGTCAATTATTTCAAAAATTCCATTTCCTAAATTATTAAAAAAACAATTATCTATCTCTCCGTTAGTTATCTCTAAGTAATCCCCCTCTTCATCATAATAAATATTCATTTCGTCTGCCATTTTAAACCAGTTATTTTATCTGTAAAAAATGATGTGATTATAAAACCCTCCCCATTTAAATATTTAACTGAAACCAATAAGTATCTTTCTGAAGGTTCTCCGTCCTTAAACTCTTTATAAAAATATATTACATCTTCATCTTCTTCATAATATCTTATGGTTAGAGGATTTTGTATTGTTAATTTTATATTTTCAAGTTGTTCATACATATGCGGATGTCTTTGTATATGTTTCCATCTTTCTTTTGATAAATGAATTTTCCTTCCTGTTTTGTCTGTAATTTCAAAAACAATTTCCCTTTTTCCCATTCTATCTCCCTAAATAAACATTATACAAGTTATTAACATTTCTCTCATTTACAACATTATGATGAATAAATCCTCCCCCAAAACTCTTAGGAATATGCATTAGCTCATGAATTAGAGTTTTATCCTGCTCTTCTCTTGTCATTCTGTCAAATCTTTCGCTTATTATTTCAATAATATAAACTGCTTTTATGTTTAAGCATTTCTGCCAGATTTTGCTTAAAGCGTGGCATCTCGCGATTGTTCCCCTGCTCTGGCTTCCCCTGCTTCTCACAGCATAAACTCCAGAAAGCCTTACATGTTCCATCTCAAGCTTCTTGGCTATGTCATAAAGCCGTGCCATAATATCCTCTGCGAGTTCGTATTTTATTCCCATCTTCTCCTCCTTGTTTCAGAATCTATGCCATATTGCCTATTAGCAACATCATCAAAAAGATCTACACAATAACTTTTTGCTAAATCTATTTTCTCCTCAAAAACAAGACCAATAATATCATCTAAATCTTCTTGTTCAATCTCAGGATTTCCAATAAACTCTCCTAAGCTTGCCTTTCCAGTATTCCAATTCCTCTCCCAAATTCTTAATCTTCTTAAATCAAAAATAACTTCTGGTTCTCTTTTCATGTAGTTAATAAAAACAAAATTCCCAGGAACATGAAGGATTTCTCTTCCTTTTTTATCTATATACAAAACACTTTCAACATTCATTTTATCCCCATTTTTAATTTACACAAGACCTCTCAACTTCTTTTTTTGTTAATTGAAAAATCTTTAGAGCATTACAAAGCACAGATGATTCATTGTTACTAAAACAAGAATCCTGAAATTTTTTGACTAAGCCGGCATCTACTTCAACTTCTCTTACTGAAACACTATTAAGATTATTTAATAAACTTTGTCTGTTATACATCCATAACCAATCAAACTCTTGTATTTCTTTAGGGGTATATTTTATATCAAACCAATCCTCTTCTTCATTTTCAATTACAACTAAGTTGTTTGGCATATACAAGGTACATTCACAATAACTGCTATCAAAATAATATGCTCTCATTTTACTCTTTTATCTCCACAATTTTATTTTTGCTTTTCAAGCCTTTAACAATCCTTACTTCTTTCCCAAAATATCTTTTTAATAACTTCAAAAGTTCAATGTTCGCTTTATTATCCTCTGCTTTTTCTCTTAAAGCGATTTTATATTCATTTTCGCTGATTTTAATAATCTCCTGCTCTTTTGAGTTTGGCTTGGCTTTAACTTTAATTATCATAATTTTAAAAATAAGCAATTTATTTAAACCTATCTTTGATTGTATATTAATGAAAGAAATACTGATTATTTTATGGATAAATGCGGCAATGGTTGCAATGGGTTTTTGGGAAGCATATGTGGAAGGTAGAAACCCATGGGATAAAAGAAAATTAGGATGGAAAATTAAATTAGGGAAATATTGTTTTCCTGCATATCATTTTTATCTTTTTGTGGTTATGATTCCATTGCTGTTAACCCTGCCTTTTATAATATTTGGATGGAATCTAAAATTCTTTCTGATAATTGCAGGAGCCTATTCATTAGGGCTGGTTGTAGAAGACTTTACATGGTATCTGGTTAATCCCAAAGTTAAATTAAAAGAGTTTCATACTTCTTTTTCAGATTATTTTCCATGGATAAAAATTAAAAATAAAAAAATAATACCTTGGGGCTATTTAATAGGTGTAATAATCGCCATATTCCTTTTCTACTTTTCTTGGGGATTAAAATGAACATAGAAAAATCCGCAGGAGTTATTGTATTTTATGCGCAAGAAGAGCCATATTTTCTCTTGTTAGAGTATGAAACTTACTGGGGTTTTATAAGAGGAATTATAGAAAAAGATGAGAAAATTGAGGAAACAATAAAAAGAGAGGCACAAGAAGAAGCAAATGTCTCTGGTTTAAAGATATTAGAAGGATTTAAAGAAAATCAAAACTGGTTTTACAAGCTAAAAGGTGAGCTTGTAAGAAAATCTGCTGTTTATCATTTAGCTGAGATTTCAGAAGAGCAAGCTAAAAAAATTAGAATAAGTTTTGAGCATAAGTCCTTTAAGTTCTTAACTCTAAAAGACGCCTTGGGAATAATGAGGATAGAGAATGAGAAAAAAATGTTAGAGAAAGCAGCTGCTTTTATAAAAGAGTACAAAAAGCAGAAGAGTTTGTTTTAAAGAAGATGAAAACCCCAGTACAACGATTTCTTTTCTTAATATACAATAAAACAAAATAAAACTTAAATAGGAGTATAATTCATAAATAAGATGGTACAATTAAAAACAAGATACGATTCTAAAGGGAAAGCAGCAGTTATCACATGCCCAACGGAAATTAAAGTCGCTAAAAGAGATTATGAAGCAATTCAAACTGCAACAGAAGGATATTTTGGGAACTTATACATAAGAGGAAGGCTGAAAATAAATCCAACAGGGAAAATAACTTATCTTGATTTATCAGATTTAAAATTAGAAATTCGCGACCTGCATCCTGGCTTAGCTAATTTAACTTCTTTAGAAAAGTTAGATTTAAGCTACAATCCACTTACAAGGCTCCCAGATGTTATAGGAAGATTAAGTAATTTGAAAAAATTAATGTTAGAGCATAACCGATTAACAAAACTCCCAAGAAGTATAAGAGACTTAAAGAGATTAAAAGAGTTACATCTCAGCTATAATCAGCTCACTGCACTTCCAGAAGAAATTGGTGAATTAGAATCATTAGAAGAAATTTATGCTAATTTTAATAAAATTCAGACTCTTCCTCAAAGTATGAAAAAAATGAAGTCTTTGGAGTATTTTGTTATTCGCTCAAATCCACTTAATGATAAAGCAAAAACCCTTATAAAAGAATTAAAAAAAAGCAAGGTAGAAATAGTATAATATCTCAAGAAAAAAACAGAAAACTCTAGTTTAAAGAAGATGAACCCTCAAAAAACAAGATACTTTGATATTTCAGACATCTCTTTGCTAATTGTTAATTTAATTCCTCTTTTCGGAGCCTTATTTCTTGGTTGGAGTTTATTTTCAATTTTGATTATTTATTGGCTGGAAAGCGCAGTTATCGGCTTTTATACTTTAATTAAGATGATAATTACTCTTACAAATTATAATAAAAAATCTGATTTAAACAAAGATAATCTAAGTGTTTTGATTAATAAAATAAAGTCAGTAGTTGCTATACCTTTTTTTATATTTCATTATTCTATTTTTATGATAGTGCATTTAATTTTTATTTTTGTACTATCTGGAAATTTTTTAGCTTCATCCTTAACTTTGCCTAAAATAAATGAGATAATTGGCATATTATTAATAACAACCGCTTCTTTGTTTGTTAGTCATGGAATCTCCCTTTATACAAATTTTATTAGAGAAAAAGAATTCCAAAAAACTTCAACAGAAAGATTAATGTTTTCTGCTTACGGAAGGATTATAGTTATGCACTTAACTTTATTGTTTGGTGGTTTCTTGATAATATCTACAGGATTGCCTAAGTCCATGATAGTCCTATTTGTTATATTAAAGATGATAATTGATTTAAGGGCGCATAAAAAAGAGCATGAAAAACTTGAAAAATGATAAAACAAATTAAAGATAATGTTTTTCAGCTTTCTTTTGGAAAATTTGGCTCTTGTGTTTATCTTTTAAAACTAAAAGATAAAGATAATAAAAATATTTTAATAGATACTTCAAGTAAAGAAAACAGGCAAGAATTGCTTTTAGATTTAGAGAAATTAAAAATAAAACTTGAAGAGATTAGCATAATAATATTAACTCACAATCATTGGGACCATAACGGCAATCTTGAGCTGTTTAAAAAATCAAAAATTTATGCTCTTAAAAATATTGGAAAATTTAAGGTTAATGGAATTAAAGTAATTTATACTCCTGGGCACACTTATGATTCTATTTGCCTGCTTTACAAAGATATTTTATTTTCTGGCGATACCATCTTTTTCAATGGAATAGGGAGAACTGACTTGCCAGAAAGCCAGCCAGAAAAAATGCAAGAAAGCTTAGAAAAGTTGAAAAAGCTGAAATATAAAATTTTGTGTCCGGGGCATGTTTAAGTCGCATTCCCTAATTCCTCTCTTCTTGTGGCAAAGGCATATTTCTCTGGCGATAATGTGTTGGAACCTTTCCGTCTGAGCTAATTGGTTCATAAACTATCCCATCTAAAACTAAATAACCTGCAAAATCCATTGGCTTGGCACCCTCTTTTATTAATTTTTCTCTAGGAATTCCCTTCTCTGCTTCTTCCTCTAAAACTTTTGCCATAAAAACAGCAAGAAAAATAGTTTATAAATTTAATTGTAATCTGGTATATGGAAAGTGTGGTTCATTCAATTCCCTTCAAGTAACTCTCGATACATTCTCCTAATGCCCCAGAATAACCCCCCTCTAAAACAGAAAATATTGGCTTGTTAAGAGCTTTAATAAGCTTAGCTATTTTTTCATAACTCTCTATCTTTAGTTTAATATCTCCAAGAGGATCTTTCTCGTAAGTGTCAAATCCTGCTGAAACTGCAATTAAATCTGGACTAAATTTTTGTATATTTTTTAAAGCTATTTCAAGAGTTTTGAGATATGTTTTTTCGTCTGTTCTAGCTGGAAGAGGATAATTAATGCAATTTCCCTCGGAAAATTCTCCAGTTCCAGGATACTGGGGGAATTGATGTAAAGAAACAAAAATAACTTGCTTGTTTCCTAAAAAAATATCTTGAGTTCCATTTCCGTGATGAAGATCTATATCAAGAATTGCAGCTTTTTTTATTTTCTTGTCTTCTAAAGCTTTTGTTATAGCTATCGCAATATTATTAAAATAACAAAATCCTCCCAAAGAATTTTTAGTAGCATGATGTCCAGGAGGCCTCATTAAAGAAAAACAATGTTCTTTATTTTTTAAACACTCTTTCATTGTTTTTATAGCAGCTCCTGCTGAAAGAGAAGCATAGTAAAAAATATTTTTATATGAAGGACTATCTAAATCATAGAAATTTCCAGATTTAATTTTCTCTAATATCTCTCTTGAATGAACTCTTAGAATATCTTTCTCGCTTGTAACTTCGGGCTTTAAAAATTCAAAACCTTTCTCTTTTAAAAGTTCGTAACTACTCTTAACCCTCTCAGAACTTTCTGCGTGTCCTTCTTGCTTGTATCCTAAACATTTTTCTGAATAGACTATTTTCATACACTACTAAAAAAATCAAACTTTATAAATTAATTCTTTTATTCTGCTTCTGCAATAAAAAATCAACCAACCATCCTGATTATATTGTAAATTATATAAATCAAAAATAAAATATATCCCATCAACAAAATTCTATACAAAAGTTTTATTATTTTTTGGTGTACCATTTTTCTTTAATATCGTAAATCTGTATTAATATCCCAACTATAACTCCGAATGTAGCTATCCATATATCACTAATACTGCTCGGAGCCTGAATAAACTTAAAATAAAAGTAAACAAGTATCGAAAAATTTACAAAGTTGCCAACCCAGTTTAGCAATTCACTCATTTTAAATCAAACCAAATATCCTTAACCATAATAAAGCCGCCGCTATCAACCCTAAAATTACTAATCCTTTCTCAACTTCTCCTTTAACACGTTCAGTCATATTAATTATTAGTTAATCTTCTTTAAATATTTTTCGTTGCATTCTTTCATTATTTAATTCTTATTATTCAATAAAGAGATTTAAATTTTAGCCGAAGAAAAAATTTCAGACAATAGGGTTAGATTCCCCTGCTAAGGGCAAAAGCTTTAACTTCTGGGATTATGAAGCAAAGCAGAATAAGGAAGAAGATTAAAGGTTTCGAGTTTTCAAAAATCCGTCTTAAAGGGCGTAAGCCTGATTAATTAATAGAATTAAGGGGGGAACTTTTCCTACCAATAGAGTGTAAAAAATTACACCCAAAACTTATATACTCTTGCTTATCTCTATTTATCCCATGGATCAAGAAGACACAGTTAGAAAGTTTTTATTAGATACCTATGGTTATGGTAAAATTTATGAATTTTTACACTCTGGCAAAAAGAAAAAAGGATTAAGTTTACGTAACTTCTTAGATGGAACTATAATAGGGACATTTAGATCTAAAGCTATAGAGGGGATAGACTCTATAACAGTAACATGGCCTGGGATTTCAAAGGTAAAAGCAACAAGCGACAAGGGTGCTGAATATAAAAGAAAAGATCTGTCTCATCATATTTTTAGTATAATATATTTTGAAAATAAAAAGATGTATGATGTTGGTAATTTTTTAATAGAGAAAGTAATGAGTTTATTTCCAGAGACACGATTAGAGCTAAATACAGGAAAAACAAAAAATAGTTTTTGGACTTACAGTATTAATAACCCTTATTTTGGATTATGCGTTGAAGGTTCATCTAAGCAGCATTGCAAATTATTATACACTGATTTTAATGCTTCACAAGAATTAGTAGAGCACCTTGGAGAGATAGTTAAAGAGTATTACCAGGTTATGAATGCGGTTAGGTCTAGACGAAGTTCTCCTCCCCCTTCTAAAAAATAGGATTTTTGAAAATTGAGCATAATATTTTTAGGATTTGCGCGAGTTCGTCGCATTGATTAACTCTTTTATTCTTGGTGTGCGATAGCAGAATATTGTTTTAAAGCCAAGAAATCTCCACTAGTCCGATAAGTTTTTAAGGTAAAGTTAATTAGTCTTATTCATTGAGGTGATTATACCTCAGTTATGGATAACTGTGTTGTTTAAGTTACGATTATTCGCAGTTATACAGATAGAGAACTGCATACAAAATGTTATGTAATTAATGCAGTGGTCTATATTTCTGAGGAAATTTAAAATGATAGCAGAAGCACGAAAAAAACTTAGAGAATATGCTCTTGCCTATGTTGCTCAATTAGGAATAAGACGGACAAGCGAACATTTTGGTAGTAGCCACACTGTTGTTACTTATTTTCCATTAAATATTTTAAGTAAGATGCCTCAAGATGAATTTTTTTTCTCTAGATTAAGAGGGAGTAAACCAGTAAATCTTTATGCTCATATTCCTTTTTGTAAATCTAAATGCGGATATTGTAGTTATGTTAGCGAACCAAATCCATCACAAGATAGAATTGAAAATTATCTTTTAGCATTAAATAAAGAATTGGCTATGTATGGCAATATTTTACAAGGAAGAAAAATTGTTTCTGTGTATATTGGAGGTGGAACACCACCCATCCTTACTAGTCAACAATTGAGCAACAGATTAATTGGGCCAATACGCAAAAGGTTAAATGTAGACGAGAATGCTCCCCTCTGTGTTGAAGCAAATCCTGCGACATTAATTGGTGAAGAAGGGAAAGAGAAAATAAAAACATTGATTAAGCAAGGTACAAGTAGGTTAAGTATTGGTGTTCAAACTTTTAATGATACCATACTAAGAGCAATAGGTAGAGGTTATAGTACTGGAGAAGATGCAAGAACTGCAATATATCATGCTCGAGAAGCTGGGATTCCTGTTTTGAATGTTGATATGATGCAGGATTTACCTGGACAAACTCTTGAAGATATAGAATCAGATTTACAAGCAATAAGTGAACTAAGGCCTAATTCAGTTACATGGTATACAATGAGAGTAGCCCCTAATTGTTGGCTCCATGATAGATTTGAAAGACCCTCTGAGGAAAATAGTTTAGTAGCAAGAATTATGATAACAGATGCACTTAAACAGAGAGGGTATACTCAAAATTCAGGAGATAGATTTTCTTTAACTGCTAAAGATAGAGATAAATTCAAAGAAGCAAGAAGCAGCGTTACTTCTGATATGCTTGGGATAGGTGTTTCTGCATATTCTCATTTAGATGATTTAATATTTAGAAATGAAACTGATATTGATGAATATATGAAAATAATTACCAGGGGGAGATCACCAGTAACAAGAGGAAAATATTATGATAATCTTGAGGAACGTTTTGTTGCTAACTTAGTATTAAAATTAAAAGAAGGTATAGAATTCAGAGAGGGTGGCAAAGATATGTTCATGGCTAGTGCATGGAATTACTTTTCCTGTTGGAATGGAGTTGGTCCTGAAGGCAGAATGTGGGATCTTCTTCAAAGAACTGGTTACAGAAAAAAAATACCTAGACTTGTTCATGCAGGATTACTAGAATTCGAGGGGGATAGATTGCAATTCACAGAAAAGGGAAGATTATTCGAGAACGAGATTTGCAGAATGTTATATTCACCTATAGTGGACGCAGAAACAAAGGGGCATAATACTCTTGCGTTCTTAGAAAAAATAAACTGGGATTTCTCAGGTACACCAAGAGGATATAAAGTTAGAGCATAAAATATAGAAAACTCTGCTTCTGATTTATCTCGTCACAATCTCTACCCCATCTCTATGTTTCAACTTATACTCTTTGCCAACTGGCTTTTTTGTTTTTACATCTATTGCTTTTATGAAATTTTTTCCCAAATCTGTGTGGACAGCAAATGCAAAGTCCAAAGCTGTGCTGTTTTTTGGAAGTAAAAAACAATCTGGAAGAATATTTCCTTTTGAATCAGCAAGCTTATGCACGCCAGCTGGAAAAATTGCTATATACCCGAGCAACTCAAATACCGCCTTGTTCAAAACTTGTTGCACTCCTGTATTTCCATAGATTTCAAAAACATTTTTCTTTATTAATTCAAGGGCTTGTTTCTGCTTTTCATTTGATTTAATAAGCTTAAACTCGTTTTCTCCAGGAACATACTCTATTAATCCTGCCTTGCTCGCCTCTCTTAAAGCTAATTCAGAGTCTGCACTGCACGGAATAATCATCAACTCAGAATGCTCTTTTTTCAATTTCTCTACATTTTCCTTAGCATCAGGCCTGTCGCATTTATTTGCAGCGATAATCATCGGCTTTGTTAAGTGCCTTAATTCATGCGCAAAATTTTTCAGCTGTTCATCATCCCAATCAGCAGGCTTCTCTGCATCATAGCCTAATTTTAATAAAATAGACTTAGCATGCTCTTCATTAACTTTCAATCCAGAAAACTGCCTTGCAACTGCCTGTGCAAAATTTTCTTTTGTGTTCTGGATTGTTCTTGCAAAACTTTTCCAGATTTTTTTTAAGATTCCAAGATACCATAAGTCCAGCTCGTTCTCCAGCATTTCTACATCTTGAACAGGATTATACCCCTTAGTTTTCTTTCCTTCTGCATCTGTCTCTCCTGAGACATCAACAATATGAATAAAAACATCTGCCTGCCTCAAATCATCTAAAAACTGGTTTCCCAGGCCTTTTCCCTCGCTTGCTCCCTTAACTAACCCAGCAACATCCATTATATCAACAGGAACAAATCTTTTTCCATTTATGCAGTAGCCTGTTCTTGGCATGCACTGAACTCCAAGCTCTTTATCTATGCACTCAATTTTAACATACCCAACTCCATGATTTGGTTTTATTGTTGTGAAAGGATAAGAAGCAATTGCTACATTTGCTAAAGTGCATGCTTTAAAGAACGTTGATTTGCCCACCGAGGGTTTGCCAACCAAACCAATTAACATATTATGCTCCGTATATCCAATTATCTTTAGTTTTATCTATTAATTTAATCTTATTATCATTTAAAAGATTATGTATATGAAACCGAATACCTTGCCTAGTCATGTTTAACCTATCTGCGAGTTGATTCACAGATAATTGCTCTCTTTTAAGTATTTCAAATATCATATCTCTATTACCTTCAGTTTTGTATATCTTTCTTTTGTATATTCTTAAAGATTTGTTTATTTTTTCTCCTTTCCATCCAAGATCAATAACTGAATATTTTTTATTTAAGATAATGTAATCTGAATATAAATCCTTCATTCCGCTCCTAAGAATGTTCAGATACCCATACTCTTTATAGAGTTCATTATCTCTGTATGTAATCTTAGATTCATAACCCAGAATATCACAAATATTTTTTAAGTCTTGCACTAATAATTTGTTCTTGAGAACAATTGTTATTTGAGTTGAGTCTATATGCCCCTCATCTATAATAAATGCAATCAAAATAGCCAATAAAGAATCCTTATTTTTTTCAAAAACAAATTTAGGAATTCTACTAGATAAAGAATTAAATCCACTTACATCTAGACTATAATATTTAAAAAATAAAGATGATAATGAAGAGGGACAATAAGGTCTTGTAGAAGACTCAAAATAATTTTCCTTAAAATTAATTTTACCAAAAATATCCTCTATTTTCCTCACATAGCCCACTCTGTAAAATTTATCAAATTGACGATATCCAAAATAAGGCAATCTTCCATTTTTAGGATTTATAACAGTTCCATCCCCGATATTGTGCGCAAACAACATATGAAAAACTGGAGTAATTTGTATAGGTAAGACTGGCTTTTCAATATAATTAATGCCCCCCGCAGTTTTATAAGAAACTATGTTGTCTTGCAGAACATTTTTTTCTATTTTAAGTTTATCACAAACTATAAGATAAACATTTAATGGCACAAAGAAATTTTTCATATAAGAATTTTTTAACATATTTTTAAAACTAATCCAAGGAATTTCTTTATTGGAGAAAAGATTCTTATAAGCGTCTACTTTAGATTTGTACCCTAAAACAATCTTCTTATTAATATAGTTCAAAAAATTCTCTTTGACTTTGATATTAATTCTATCTAAATCCCAGATATTGAAGAACTCCATAATAAATAAGAGATAATTGAGTTTATATATTTTTCCAGAGTGGCTTTCCTACTAATCCAATTAACATAAAAAAACTTAGAAAACAGGTTTTATATATTTTAGTGTCGTTGATTATTGTATAATTCAATTGATTTGATGCAGGTATCCAATAAACTATTCTGTATAAGAATATCACTTCCTATAAGCCTATATTCTATATACCCTTTTCCAGAAAAACCCTCTTCTATTCCGACAACAAGTTTGGAATTTTGAGTTAAATGCTTCTCCTTCCACTCGCCAAGCTCAAATCTTGATGTTTGCGCAAAAGCTCTGCTGCAATAATGTTCTGCTTCTTTAGCTAACCAAAATAAAACCACTCCATTTTTTCCAGCTTTGTTTAGATGGTAAGTCTCCCAGTCAATCTGCTCATTGGGTTTTTCCTGCAGATAAAAATCTCCGATAGTATCTTGATTTTCTCCAATATATCTTGGAGAGGCAATATTTATCTCTGGAGCAAGTTTAGCTAAAATTTCAGCAGTTTTATTCTGCCATCTTATTGCCTCCTTTATAGGCCCAGCTAAAAATATAAGAGGTTTCTTTGTTCTGTCGTATGTTGGAGGCGTATAAATTGCCATAACCAATAATTATATAGAAGGATTATAAAACTTTCTATTTAAAAAAAATAAAAGAAAAAATATAAAAACTTAATTAAACTATGGGAGATGTTTGGTTTTCATAACTCTAAACTTCACCATCAGATTCGTCACCCTCGCTTCCTTTTCCTTCATCACCTTTGTCTTCACCACTTCCTTCATCACCACCATCAAATTCATCTACTTTTATTTCATCTTCCTCTACGTCATCGTCCAAAACATCTTCTTTAAAATCTTTTTTTGCCATCTTCAAATCTTTTTAAGTTTATTTAAAATTATGTGTTTTTTTAGTTTATAAATCTTTCGAGAAAACCTTTATAAATCTTTAATTATTCTAAGATATATAACACTCTAGGTAGAATCCTAAGAGGGTTAATAAGGGAGACTTCCCTTATCAATGAGCCCATAGCTCAGCCCGGTTAGAGCACCGCTCTTATATGAGTTTGTTTCGCTGGAAACAATTTTTCAAGCTAAAAAGCTAAGAAAGGCGGGGGTCCGCAGTTCAAATCTGCGTGGGCTCATAGTTCAATAAGCAGGGTTATTGGACAGATTTGAACGAGGAGAGCAGTTCAAAAGAGCTCTCTTTAGCTGAGAAAATCCTAAAGATTTTCTGAGCCCCAGAAACATAAAGTTTCTAAGGAAAAGAGACTTCGGAGAGAAAATCTCAGCTCATGAAAGTCTGCGTGGGCTCATCTGAGCTTTCTTAGAAAGAAACCTCAGAAAGAAGGAAAAAAATTTAAAATGAGAATATCACTTTTAGGTCCAGGCGATTTAACGAAAATTTTAAGGTTCACAAAGCTGTCAGAGCAAGAGATTAATAAGCTCATAGAGGATATAGGAAAGCTTATAGCTAAAAAAGGGCACGAAATAGTTATTATCCCAAACAAAGGCATTCCATTAGAAATCACCAAAGCTTATAAAAAGAATAAAGGCAAAAGAGTTTATGGAATAGTGCCAACAAAAGACAAAGATTTTGGAATAAGCCATATTGAGCCCTATTTGCAGTTTATTGACGAAAAAATTGAAGTTGACACCTGGTACGAAGCAGCAAGCAAAATAGCATCTTCTGGGGAGGCATGCATAGTTGTTGGCTTATCTCCCGGAGTTATAAGAGCTCTTGCTGTAATAAAATTTCATTATAAATATCGCGCTTCTGAAACAAAAATCATTTTGTTTAAAAATACTATTTCCTCGCCGCTACATCCAGAAATAGAAGAAGAAATACCAATAACTTACATAAGCTCTATAAAAGAATTAGAAAACTTAATCTAAAAAAAACCACAAAGAATCTGAACCATCAACTCTCTCCCCTTTAATAGTATAGTATTTTTTAAAGCCAAGCTTACTAAGTAATTTTATTGAAGGTTTATTTGTACTCCAGGATCTAACAACTATCCTTTTTATGCCTTTATTTCTTAAATCAGAAATAGCTTTCTTGTATAATCTCAGGCCTATCCCTTTCCTTCTATATTCTCTTGCCACACCAATTCCTATAATTAACCCCCTTCCATTAAAATTAGAATTATCAAAAAAATCTTTTAGTTTTGTTAGATTTTTAGGATGCTCAGAAATGCGAATATCAATGAGCATTTCTGACATAAGCAAGATATCCTATTACTTTAGAGCCTTCTAATGCCAAGATCATCCTTAAGTTATTGCTTACAAGATATTCTTCAAGAGGATTATTAGTTCTTAGGTTTCTTAATTCAACAAACTCTGATTTAATAGAATCTATAAATTTCATAAAAGAATTAATGTGCTTTTTCTTAATCTTTTCATATCTTACCATAAAAATAAGAATAACCAAGGGTATTTATTAATTATGATTTTAACGAATTAGAAAAAATTCTTTAATTATTTCTCTTTCTCAGCAACTGGTCTCCTCAGCCTAAACAAAATCATTACCAGCACAAACAAGATTAATAATAAAGTTATTTCAAGAAGAATAAAAAAACTTCCTGTTTCTGAAAATTTCCCTGTAACCCCCCATACCGACCCGCCTGTAATTCCGGGGGTAACTTCTCCTGTTTCATTAACTTCTTCGCTTATGTTTACTTCTGCAGTAATATTCTCTTCTGGTTGTGTTATTTCTGTAACAACTAAATCTTCAAAATCACTCTCTCCTATATCCTCCGCATCTCCATCTAAATCTTTGTCTGCGCAAGCATAATAAGTCATACTTTCTACAGCAGTAAAGTTCATCTCACAGCTCCCTTCGCTTAGAGTACACGAGCTAACTTTTTCCTCTATAATCTCGCTGCATAAGTTTGTTCTTAAAACAACTAACTGATTTTGGCATCCGCTTAAACCAGATATTTTTGCTATAACTTTTGAATCTTTAGGAGAAGGATTTGGCTCTAAAATAAGTGCCAAGTCTCCTATACAAGTTTTTTCAGGCAAGACAGTTTTTACAGAAGAATTTAAAGGTAAACCAAAAAATTGGACTGTTTTTCCACTATCGCTGCCTGTACCATAAATAAAATTTATTTTTAAAGAAAAATTCCCCTTGAGAATAGTTTGTTTCATTACATAAACAATTAAAATACTTTTAGCCAAATCTTTTGTTAAAACATAATCTAAGAGAATATTTGTCTCTCCGTCATCCTCAGTATATGCTGGTTGAGCATCTCCGATTAAGATTTCATCTTCGTCTACTTTCCCGTTATTATTTTCATCTACATAAATCTCTAATGTATCTATCTCTGTATCATTGCCGGTTCCTTCTGCCTTAATTGTCATATTTTGTAAAGCAATATCTTCGCCTTTTGCGATAAGGCTTACCTGCATCATTTCATTAGTTAATTTTGGTTCTTCAGAATCATATTGCCATGAATGGTCTGGTATATTATTTGCGCCAATAGAAACATTTCCTTTTCCAGGAACAGCTATAACTACAAAACCATTTCCATTTAGATTATCTATTGGGTCAGGGAGATCGTATTTTTCATAGTCTTTATAGCAATCCAGAACAATATCATAATTTCCTGCTTTGGGGCTTTCCCAGATTTTTGTTATGTTTGTTAGTTGTGAAAAGTTTAATACAATTTCTGACGCACCATCAGTTCTTACATCAACTAAATCATCTCCATCTGCCCAATCATCTTTGTTGTCTACAACATAAAGTTTTGCGCTATTAACTCTTGGGCATATATCCTTAGTAATTTTTACATAAACACTCTCAATAGAAGAAAAATTATTTTTTGCGGCACCAAAATTATTGGAGCTTTCAACTGCTGCCTGAACGAAAACACAACTAATAAAAGCAGTTATTAATAAAATAAAAGCAGTACTCATCAATTTATTTGCTCTTTTCATAATTCTTTTAAAAAAAACCTCTATTTAAAGATTATTACAATCTAAAATATATTCTTTAAACTATAAAACTTTTTCTTAAAAAAAAGTAGTAAAGAGATAACAAACAATAAGCTTTAAAAACAGAGGTTAATTAGAGTATACATGGCAAAAAAGAAGGTGAAAAAGGAAATACAAAGTTCAAGGAAACAAGACGATAAAAAGCTATTTGCTTTCTTAGCAGCTTTCTTTACAATAGTTGGATTTATAATTGCCTTGGTTTTAAAAAAAGAAGATAAGTATGTTATGTTTTATGCCAAGCAAGGGCTTGTTATTTTTATAGGCTGGCTAATCGTCTGGGCAGTTGGAATTATTCCTATAATTGGAAAGTTTGTTTTGGGGCCTATTTTATTGATTTTATTATTAATTTTGTGGGTGATAACTTGGATTAATGCTTTATCTGGCGAACAAAAAAAGACATTTATAATTGGAGATTTGGCTGAAAAGATAAAAGTATGATACTAATATAATATATAGGGAATAAATTAATGTTAAGCAAAGTAACGACTTAACATCTGCTTCGCAAGAGAGAGTTTCTCGTAAGCCTATCCTGTTCGTTAAACTTGCTCGACTTCGCGGAATAGCTATTTTCTGCATTAATTAACAAAATTCTATTTTATTTCGAGCGAAGCGAGCTATATTCAGCAGAGCAAAGCGAGGCTAATTTCTTCCATAGATATCAAGTTCTGAATTTGACTTTACGCTTAACAAACATTTAAAAATCAAATCTTTCTTTTATTCTTAAGCCCCCGTAGTCTAGTGGCCAAGGATACAGCCTTTTCGATGTAAGGAAACTACGTTTCCTTGACAATCAACCTTCCTTAAATGAAGGGTGATGAAAACAGAAAACAGGCTGGGACCCGGGTTCAAAAGAGCTCTCTTTGAGCTTTCTTTAAAAAAGAAACTTCGGAAAGAAAGACGAAAGAGACTTCGGAGAGAAATTTCCGGCTCATGAAACTCCCGGCGGGGGCATTATAGTAAAATGTGATTTCTTGGAGTATTTTATTTCTTCACTCTCATCTCGACAACCCCAACTAAATCAATCTTTTATATTCTTTCAGATATCTTTTAAAAAACCATTGTAAGAATATTTTCTCTTCTTGTT
>Ga0315276_10000292_pt1 | contig 42246 bp, 41 predicted proteins | sample YL17G05_0_MG_FD_204542 | JGI IMG/M metagenome (GOLD analysis project Ga0315276, IMG submission 204542) | Sediment microbial communities from Yellowstone Lake, YNP, Wyoming, USA - YL17G05_0 | ecosystem: Environmental > Aquatic > Freshwater > Lake > Sediment | place: USA: Wyoming | collected...
TACAACTAATAAAGATTATATTGTCCAAGAAATTAAATCTTGGGATGAATTTCCCGAGTTTCAAGTAGAAAGAACTGATATTCTGCGTGGAATTTATTCACTAGGTTTTGAGAATCCTAGCCCGATTCAACAGAAAGCGATTAAACCACTAATGGAGGGTCGTGATATAATTGCGCAGGCTCAATCTGGCACAGGTAAGACGGGTTGTTTTACTATAGGAACTATTTATCGCATTGATCCAAGTAAAAATGTGGTCCAAGCAATGATTTTATCTCCTACAAGAGAATTGTCTCGTCAAATTCTTAATGTTATAGAAGGACTAACTAGTAACATGAAAGGCATTACTTGTCAATTGCTTGTTGGAGGAACATCAACTGAAGATGATAAAGATAAACTTCAAATGGATAAACCTCAAATCATTATTGGATGCCCGGGTCGCGTACATGATATGATGAGGCGCAAGTATTTAGACACTAAACATGTTAAGATGATGGTTCTAGATGAAGCGGATGAAATGTTGTCATCTGGATTTAAAGAACAGGTTTATAATATTTTCCAATTTCTTCCAACAGATGTTCAAATTGGTCTTTTTAGTGCCACAATGCCGTCAGAACTATATAGTCTTACTGAAAAATTTATGAGAGATCCTGTTAAAATTTTAGTTAAAAGTGAAATGTTAACCCTAGAAGGCATTTCTCAATATTATATTGCTTTGAATGATGATAATGAAAAATATGCAACATTGAAGGATTTATATGGTCAAATTTCTATGTCTCAGTGTATTATTTATTGTAATAGTGTTAAAAAAGTGTCTGATTTGCATGAAGCAATGGTGACCGATGGATATCCAGTGTGCTGTATACATAGTGGAATGGAAAAACAAGCCCGCAATGAAAGTTATGACGAATTTAAGAGTGGAAAACATCGTGTCCTTATTAGTTCAGATGTAACTGCGAGAGGCATTGACGTTCAGCAAGTAAGCACTGTAATTAATTTTGATGTACCAAAATGCATTCACACTTATCTACACCGAATTGGTCGCGGAGGTCGTTGGGGACGTAAAGGTGTAGGCATTAACTTTGTTACGAAGAGAGATTTTAGAAAAGTTAAGGAGATTGAAACTCATTATCAGACACAAATTAAAGAATTGCCTGCCTCATTTTGCGAGCAGACGAATTAATGAATTATGTTGCTACGTTTATTAATAATATTTAATATTCTATTTTAATTTAATGGTTAATATAGAATATTTCAAATTGCCAATTGAATATAATGAAAATAAAAAATCAATTGATCCTTCAATTGTAAATGATTTAGAACTATTAAAAACGAGCGATAAAACTGCTAAACCGATTTATGATATTGTTTTTTCACCTAGTCACATATTTTCATCAGAAACTTTAAATTTATGGTCCAGATATTATACAAATGACAAAACATTTCTGGATGATAGTAAGAAAATAATTAAAAATTACAAGCCCATGAAGTTGGATAATTATAAAGATAAGGTTGATAAATTTAGTAAAATAAATTCTATATGCGATGAGATTGTTAATGATACAGGATTTTATGAGAAATACCAATACATAGACACTAATTGGTTTAAATGGTTAAATAACAAAAGTAATTTTCTTCAAATACTTAGTCTATATAACCTTACTTCACCGGTCATATCATTGTCTCTGCCGATTGTTTTTTTAATTATTCCTTTTTTTATTTTAAAATTAACAAAGGTTCCGATTGATATGGAAACATACATTATTATATTAAAACAACTTTTCTCTCGTCATCCATTAGGTCAAATATTTTTTAACTTTAAGAATTCTACAATGGACAAAAAATTATACATAACATTTACCCTTGCGTTTTATTTCTTTCAAATATACCAAAATTTAATGACTTGTATTAGATTTTACAAGAATTTATACAAGATCCATGATTATTTGTTTCAAATAAAAGATTACATAAATCATACAATAGCAGAATTTAATAATTTTGAAGCAAATTGTAAAAATGTGAATTCTTATCAATTATTTATTGACAATATGAGAGATAATAAAGACATTTTAATTAAATTTAAACTAGACCTAGATAAAATAACACCATGGAAACTTAATTTATACAAATTAACAAATATAGGACATGTAATGAAATGTTTTTATCAATTGCACGATGACGAACTAATTAAAAATACTCTTTCTTATTCATTTGGATTTCACGGATACATTGACAATATTAATAATTTGAAAATTAAATATGATAAAAAACAAATAGCAATCTGTAAATTTTCTAATAATAAAACAAAATTTAAAAATGCTTATTTTCCTGCCGTAATAGACAATCCAATTAAAAATTCATATACTCTTGACAAACAATTATTAATTACTGGTCCAAATGCGGCTGGAAAAACTACATTGTTAAAAACCACATTTTTTAATATTTTATTATCTCAGCAAGTTGGATTAGGATTTTATTCTAACGCAAAATTAACATTATTTTCACAATTACACTGTTATTTAAATATACCTGATACATCTGGACGAGATAGTTTATTTCAAGCAGAGGCTAGGCGCTGTAAAAATATTTTAACTTCTATTGAAACTTCAAATAATAAAGAAAGACATTTCTGTATATTTGACGAATTGTATAGTGGGACTAATCCATATGAAGCGATAAGCGCGGCGGTATCATTTTTAAGATATATTAACAAGTACAAAAATGTAAATTATATTTTAACAACCCATTTTATTGATTTATGTAAAAAATTAGACAATGACAATCTAATATCAAACTACCACATGGACATAATAGCAAAAGATAACGACTTTAAATACACATATAAATTAAAAAAAGGGATTTCATCTATAAAGGGTGGAGTAAAGGTATTAACTGAATTAGATTATCCTGAAGAAATAATTAATTCAACCAAATTATTAATACAAGAAATAAATATATAATACGTTTAATTATATTTAAAAATATATAGAAAGATTACAATAATGAACTTTTTAAAGTTTGAAAGTGCGGGTTTTATTATAAGTTTAGGAATTACATTATTATTATGCGGTTTAATAATGTTTTATGTAAAGCAACGCTTTGCGTTTTATGACAATCATTTAGTACAACAAACTGCGTCAATCAAACATTTAGTAGCAATAGTTCAATCAAACGCAAGACAGGCCAACGAATTAGCGTCTGCATCCGCAATACAATCCGCTGAAAAAATAACAGTTAATAAAGAAAATATTAGTAAAATTGTTGTATCAGATGATGAAGTTGACTCAGATAGTGAAAGTGAAAGTGAAAGTGAAAGTGAAAGCGATAGCAGTGATACTGAAGATGCTGAAAGTAATTCCGCTCCGAAAAAAAATGACAGTGAAGAAAATATTAAATGCGGGGCTTTAGGTAATTGTTCTATTTTGCAATTTGGCAACATGTTAACCACTTTGATGCCTCATAAATCTGTAGTTGAAGTATCAGACATGGAACTATCAGACAATGAAAGTGATATTGATGATAACAGTGAAACCGATTATGAAGATGAGGATGATGATAGTGATAGTAACAGTTCTCAAATTGTGGATGATTTTTTAATTAATCCAGAAGAAATTAAACACATTGAAATTACTCCGGTTATAGATAGAACAAATTTAGTTGATTTAAACATACACAATGAGGATTCTGTTTTAAATGATTCAACTCTTAATAGTTTAGACATTTCATTTAATGAAAATCATAATAAAGTAAATGTTTTAGATGATATTCATGTTACAAAATTGAATGATGTTATTGCTGATGATGAATCAACTAATGTTGGATCCTCCAAACTGGATTTAAACCTGAAAGATTTGTCAAAAAAATCGCTTCAAGACTTGTGTAAAGAGAGAAATATTCAAACAAATGGTTCCAGAACAGAACTTATTAAGAGATTAAGTGTACAATAATATTTTGTTTAGATAATATATAATGAGTTGGGGAACATGCTATTCAGGGTCAAACAATATTCATTTTGATTTTCCTCCGATAATGACAGATGGGAGAAATTTTGCAGATTGGCAACCAGGTGCTGTAATTAATGAGAAAATAAGACAGGATGCGAATATTAAATCAAACGCAGATTATAGAAAATATTTAACAAATAATGCTGATAATATAATTAAATATAATCAATTACAATCATGTGATCAATGTTGTAGTTGCCCAGCCAGATACGGAAGTGAGCAATCATGTACGTCTAAAAATAGTCCTTATTTATACAAATCTTGTTCTGACAACAGTAGGCCATTTGGATATGAAGGCAGTGATTTAAAAAATGTATATCTCTCTAGAAGTGAACTTCAAAGTAAAATGGTTGTGCCAATTTTAACACAAGCCCAATACTTGCAACAAGGATATCCAAACCCGAATTAAATAATTAGACTTGATGGTTTTTAATTATTTTATAATGATAATAATAAATAGATATTAAACATAATTTAAATTATTACATAACAATGTCGCAAAATTCAATAAACATAATAAGTTTTGATGTCGGAATAAAAAATCTGGCGTTTTGTGTTTTAAATTTAACTAATGAAATTTTTACAATTAAACAATGGGATGTTATAAATTTATGTGAAGAGAAACAAATGTGCCAAGAAATTGTAAAAGATAAATTGTGTAAAAAAGAAGCAAAATTTATAAAAAATGGCAATTGTTATTGTAACACCCATTCTAAAAATAAATCTCATCTTATTCCTCCAAAAGAATTATACCCAAAATCTTTAAAAAAACTCAAAATAAATGAGTTGAATGCTATATCAGCCAAATACAAAATTGATTGTGGAACTAAACCTACCAAAAATTTAATTTTAGACAAAATTAATATTTTATTAAATGATAATTATTTTGAAATAATTAAACCGATTAAGGCTGACCATTATGATTTAGTTCAATTAGGAATTAACATGAGAGATAAATTAAACATCGCTATTAATGTTAATGAAATAGATTTAGTTGTAATTGAAAATCAAATTAGTCCAATAGCAAATAGAATGAAAACATTACAGGGAATGATAGCCCAATATTTTATTATGAAAGACATAAATAATGTTTTATTCTATTCTGCGTCCAACAAGTTAAAACCGTTTTTAGAACATCAAAAAACAACATATAAAGAGAGAAAACAATTGGGGGTTGAATTTACAAAACAATTATTAGATGGTTATGATGAAATAAAAGACTGGAGTAATTTTTTTTCACAACATTCTAAAAAAGATGATTTAGCGGATTCATTCTTGCAAGGAATTTCGTATTTTGTTCAATACAAAAATTTAGCAGTAAAACTTTAATTATTTATAAACAATATATTTGTATTGCGGATTACTTAAAATTAAATGTTCTTATTGTATCATAAATGGTAGAATTTGAAACTATTGATATTGGCGGCAAATTTAAAAATAAAGATGCTTCGGTAATTAGGCTTAATGGTTTAGATGATATATCTAGTTTTGGCGAAGACAATCATTCATCCACAAAAAAACCATCAGTTAATTTTGGTTCAGGAATTGAACTTTTAATGAATGAAAAAAGAAAACTGGATGGAACTAAAAGCAATCAATCAACTGACATTGATTTAGGTGACATTAATGAATTAGAAAATGAATTAAATGATTTGAGTGCACCTAAATTTAAAGGAAAAACACGATCCAGTTTATTTAATTCTGTTTTAGCCGGAGAAAATGTAATTAAACTAAATGACAATGATTTTAGTGAAGATGTAAAACTATATGACGACATTTCAGTAGATAATCACGGGCCTTCTATTAAAATTGGAAAAGAAACAGCAAAGGACCCTACTGAAAATAAGACATGGGACGGATTTCAAAAATTTAACGACATTCCGGTTGACCCATCTAAGCGCGTTGCGCCTCCATCTATGAACAAAGAAGAAGCTTTAAGAGAGAAATTTAAATATTTAAGAAAACTTGAAGAACTTGAAGGCAAAGGTGTAAGATTATCAAAAAAATATAATATGGAATCAAATCTTCAAGAAATGCAAGGTGAATATGAAATGATTATGGATGAAAAAGAAAAATCAAATAGTGTTAAATTTCAATCAAAAATGTTGATGGCATGTGTAACTGGTCTTGAGTTTTTAAACAACAAGATTGACCCATTTGATGTTAAACTAGATGGGTGGGGTGAACAAATTAATGAAAATATTAGTGATTATGATGAAATTTTTTCAGAATTACATGAGAAATATAAATCTAAATCTAAAATGGCTCCTGAACTTAAATTATTATTCCAATTAGGAGGGTCGGCTATTATGGTGCATATGACAAATACAATGTTTAAATCTGCTATGCCGGGCATGGATGACATTATGAGACAGAATCCAGAATTAATGCAACAATTTACTCAGGCAGCCGTAAATTCTATGGGAGAATCTAGTCCTGGCTTCGCTGGATTCATGGGTAATTTTATGCCAAATAATGGAGGCGGAGGAAATCAAAGACCCCCTCCTCCACCAATGCAAACTCAACAATCAACCTATCGTCCAAATCAACAAGGGCCTATTAACCGACCAGACATTACATCAGCAAGAGGAGACGGAATAAACATACAAGAAAATCAAGGAAGGGCTGGTGGTGCTGACCGAAGTAATAAGAGACCTGAAATGAAAGGACCGAGAGATATTAGTGACATTATTTCAAACATGAAGACAAAAACAATTAACATTCAACATCCTAGCGTTGCTGAAGAAAGTGGAAGTACCATTAGCATCAAAGATTTAGATGACACGAAATCTAAGATGCCTGCGCGAAGCAAACGCAAACCAAGAAGCGAAAAAAATCTTAATACCATTAGTTTAGACATTTAATTAAAATGTTTCATATTAGTTAATAATTATTTTTACCTATTAAATATGTAAAAATAAAATAAATTTATGAATAGTACCTTTTTTTCAGTAATCGTTTTATTAATTAAATAAAATTATTATTTAATCCTATATGTTAAACAAAACCATAAATAAAGATATAATTGACATTTGCTCAAAACAAGATATTATTTTAAAAAAAAATAAATTAAATAATAATTTTATTATTGATTTTATTATAGAAAATAACAACATTAACATTTATAATTTAATTAATTTTTCTCTCTATAAACTTATCGGAGAACTAAACCAAGACATTTTAGAAACCATAAAAATTGTAAATTTGACAGAAGATGATAGTGAATGTGACATATTATTTTTATTTAAATCATTGTCAAAAGAGTTAGGCATATCAAAAAAATATATGTTAATAAAAAACAAAAAACAAATTGTAGATAACCAAATAATATTTAAAAGTTATGATTTAGATGTAAATGAAATGGGAATTAATTTAAATGGTTATGAAAAAATAAAATGTAATAATGCAATGTTAACGATAAATTTGTTGTCTCTAACTTCAGCACAAATTAACTACACATTCAACATGGAAATAAATGATTATTTACCAATATATATGGAAAATATAACAGGTTTAATGATGAAGAAAATATTTTATAAATTAAAATCATTTATAGAAATGATTAGATAACTATATATTTATAGAATGTATGATAATATAAGATTTTCAATAAAAACCTTCAGCATATTAAGTTTTGAAGGAATTAAATACTTATTTCATAGAAACTATGATTCGCTTATTAAAAACATCTCAATTAAGTTGGCAAAAGAAAACATGTTTTATGTGAAATTCTTACAAGCATTTTCAACAAACCATAATTTTTTAAGTAAAGAATTAATAGATTTCTTATTGAGTTACACTGACAATGTAGAATTTAATAAAAAACAAATAGATTATGGATTTTGCAGCAGTATAATAAATGTAAATAAAAAATATCCTCATTTGGAGATTGATTTAAATGATTTACGTGTTATAAATTCAGGATTAATTGCGGTTGTATTTAAAGGCAAAATGAAAAATAAGGAGGTTGTTGTAAAAGTCCTTAAAAATAATATTAAAAATGAAATGGACATTGCTATTAAGCGAATTGAATTTTTAATAAATATATTTAAATATTTACCAGTTTTTAAAACTTTAAACATTTCAGAAATATTTCAAGAAAATAAGACAATAATGCAAGAACAGATAAATTTTATTAGTGAAATAAATAATATTAAAGATTTTGGAAATAGATTCAAAAATATAGATGACATTATTATTCCTAATGTTTATGACGAGTTCACTAATTATGATAATAATATAATTGTCATGGATTATATAAATGGCAGAAAAATCAATCAAATAAATGATTATGAGAAAGATGATTATGGATTGTTGCTTGCTAAATTCGGAGCAAAATGTATTTTATATGATGGGATTTATCACGGAGATATGCATCCAGGCAACATTATTTTTATCAATGAAAATGATAAATTAAAGGTTGGAATAATAGATTTTGGAATAGTTGGAAGATTATCAAGAGAAGAGCAAAATTGTTTCTATGTTTTTTTCTCAAACTTGCTGTCGGAAAATTTTAAACAAGCGTCTCAGGTTATTTTAGATATGCTGACAGAAACAAGCAACTTTGACATTGTCTTGTCTGACAATGATAGAGAGAAAATTCTTGAAAAATTAAATAATATTTGTGAACATGCTTTATTAACAAAACATAACTTTGATGCTTCAGATATTTTAAAAATTAATGAGGTGTTAAATAAACATGATTTAAAATTATCTAGATTTTTTTGTAGATTAGAGTTAGCATTGGCTATTTCAGATAGTGTATCTCAGACATTATCACACAAACGAACATATATAGATAATCTACAAATAGCAATGAAAACATTTTGCCCAGATTTCTTGTAAACAATAGCATGTAAATTTAATTAAAAAATTGAAAGATATTAAATAAATTAGTGTATAAATATATATACATACAATGCAGAACTTTATTCTAATTGACGGAAGTTATTTCATATTCTATAGATATTATGCCATGGTTCAGTGGTGGAAAATTGCTAAGAAGGAACCGCAAGAGAATTTCCAAGAATGCCCAGAATTTATAGAAAAATTTAAAAAAACATTTATTGAAAAACTATTTGAAGTATCAAAAAAATTAAAAATAGAAAATCCTATTTACATTATAGGAAAGGATTGTCCTAGACAAAACATTTGGAGAAACCAATTATTTAATTCTTATAAAACCCATCGTGTTACAGACCCATTTGTTGGCAATTTCTTCAAAATAGCATACGCCGAATTGTTTGTAAATGATCAATTCACCATTTTGAGTCATCCGTCATTAGAAGCGGATGATTGTCTCGCATTGACAGTGAATAGAATTCAAGAAACTTGTTCTGAATCGTTAATTTATGTTATTACAAGTGACATGGATTATCTTCAAATTGCTTCTGAAAATGTGAAAATATATAATTTAAAATACACACAATTAATTGACTCAAAAAATAGTACAGGAGATTCTAAAAAAGATTTATTTTGTAAAATTGTAATGGGAGACAAAAGTGATGGAATTCAAGGAATATTTCCAAAATGTGGCATTAAGACCGCAATTAAATGTTTTGAAGACCCAGAATATTTTGAAAAAAAACTTAATGAAACTCCTGATGCGAGAGATAAATATGAAGTAAATCAAAAATTAATTGACTTTAAATGTATTCCAGAATATTTAATAAACGAGTTTAGAAAAACCGCATTGAACATAAATTAAATAATATAAATAAATTAAATTAAATTATACTGTTTATTAATTTATTTATATTAAATTTAAGCATTAAAATATTTTAATTCTTCTCTTAATGATATTTCGTTGTGTATATTTATTTTTTTTGTATTTTCTCCCACCATTTTTTTGTGTGATTGATTTTTTATAGTTTAAACTTGTCTTACGCGTAGGTTTAAATCCCATCGTTTTTAATATTCTTTTTTTTCTAATGTTGCATAAGGTTCTTACATTTTCTTCTGCAGAACTATTTTTTTGTACATCCAACACATTTAATTCAATCTCAATTGAATAATCCGGATTTTTTTCTTTAGTTTTTATTAATTTGTATTTATAATTCCAATCATAATCATATATAGGATATTCTCGTCCCTGATATATTAATTTATTATTTTCATTAAAAAAAACATACATCATAGTTTCTATATTATTTGTTACAATTAAATTATTATCAATATCCTTAGTTGTGATGGGTTTTGTTTTTTTAGTTTTACCAATAAAAGTTATTAATTTATTTAATTCATGTTTGTTAGTAAAAATATTTATAAAATCTTTTGAATTTTGTTCTCTCTTATTGCTCAAAATAAAAGACTTCATATCGCTTAATGTAATGGGAATTGTTGGTGTAAAATAAATAAATTTGCTATTTGAATATCTATCAATCATTTTTGGAACAAAAATTGGAATAATAAATTCAGCCTCGCCTGATACATTAATTTTAATATTTATTTTTCTACTATTGTCGGTTGTAGATACAGACATATTCGTTCTTATATTATATAAATGTTTTAATTGAAATTATTTGATTTTAATTGATTAAATTAAATTTTGTTGAAAATATGACATCATATTAAGTTGATTAATTTTACGGTCTTGTTTTTTGGCTTTTCTTAATATTTCTTCAGCATTTTTAATCTCTTCTGGAGTAATTAGACCATCTGTATTAGTGTCTACAAGTTGATGAAGTTGTTTATATTTTTCAGGCAAAACGCAACATGAACTATTTTCATTAAGTAAATAATCAGACAAAATAATAAATGATGCAGTCATAGTAATTGCTATGTATATATCTCTAGTAGCCATCCATATAATTGAAAATATTAATAACTCTCTTATAATAAGAGATTTAATAAATTCTTCTTGAGATTTACTAAATCCTAATGTAACATATCTAGAACCAATGTTTACTATGAGCATAGCAATGCCTGCAAAATATTTGCTATTGTTGAGAGAAAAAATAGCGTTCTGTGCTATTGTAAGCAATGTTGACATAGATATATATATAAATGAATTAGAAATTAATTTATTCCGATTTTTCTTGCCGTATCCACTATGCGTCTATTTACTTTAGTAATAAATGTTTCTTTATTTAATCTTAATTGTCTTATTTTAGGTCTTATATAAGCATTAACATGAGAATTAAATCCCTCTTTTATAAATAAAAATTGTGAAACAATTAAATAAACAATCAAGGCTACAATTAAATATTTAATCATATAACAATATTAAATATTATAAATTATAAATTATAAATTATAAATTAGGCTGTAGAAACTACGGCACTATCAATTGGTCTCATTTTTTCCTCTACTGAAATGCGTTCATCGCTACTAGTCAATTTAAAATTGCATTTTTCAGCGCAAGGATTACATGTTTCATTTTCTAGATTAAATGAAACTTCTGGAAAATTAGATGCTAGGTCTTTAATGTCAATGGGGTTCCCGTCTTTATCAATTATTTTTCCATCTTTGCAGTGTTTATTTTTAAAACTAGCAACCGCATCATTTGTATCTATATTTTTATTTTTACTATCAGAATGTTTAGCATCATTATTAGACATTCCTTCAAGAACAGTTTTATCCATTATTATATATACAATAGCAGCTAAAATACCATACTCGGTTTTTTTAAATGTAATTGCTACAATTAATAACACACTCAATAATCTTCCTAAAAGACTATTTTTATAGAGAGCTGTAAAAAGGTCGCGATATAAATAAATCATTACCCCCACAATTGACGCTATAACTAATTCGCTAGGAATTTTCATACTATATTAAATGACTATATAATTTTTGAGTATCTTATAAAATAATAATATCTTAATTTTTTATAAGAATGTCATTTGCCCTTAATGCCGCACCATTTAGTGAAAATTATAGTAATATTAATGATAATAAAAGTGCTATTGATAAAAAAAGAAATAGAACCATTAAGAAGCCTATACGCAATGAAACACCATCACATGTATCAGCAATGATGCAACGAATTCATAATAAACCAGATGACGATGATGACGAGTTACAAGATTATAATCAAACAGACAACACTACTTCGCATGTAGAACATGATGTAGGTCGCGTAGCAACATCATCAAAGGATGATCCGGTAAGCATTGAAGCATTCACTAAATTACCTAATGATAGCAGTGCGGCAGAATATTATAAACAATATGTTCCAAATCATTACAATCAAATAAGCGAAAATACAAATGGGAATCAAGAGTTATTAGAAAAATTAAATTACATGATACATCTTTTAGAAGAGCAACAAAATGAAAAAACCGGACATGTAACTGAAGAAGTTATATTGTATTCATTTTTAGGAGTGTTTATTATTTTTGTTGTAGATTCATTTGCAAGGGCAGGAAAATACATAAGATAATTAATATTAATATTAATATTAATATAATATATTAATGACAAGCGTAAAACGCGTACTATATGACAGCGGTGATGTTTTTCTTCCATTAAAATTAAGAAATTTATTAAAACAAAATTTAATAGGTGATTCTAAAAATACGTTTTACATATCAAATTGGAGCATTGTACATTTATTATCTGGAATTTTATTTGGGTTTTTAATAAATAAATATTTAATTAAAAATAGAAGCAATTTGATTATTAGCAACTATTATTTTAAAATGTTCATGCTACATACTACGTGGGAATGCTGGCAAGTATTTGTAGAAATGAGTAACCCTTTATCTATAACTGGTCCTAGCAACATCTTAGATACTATAATTGATACTATATTATTTATGTTTGGTGCTGTCATTTACAAAGAATTCATAAATAAATATTATTAAACATTTAAAATTAATTAAAATTAATTAAAATTTAATAGATACAAAAAATCTTTTCAGGTTTAAATGAATATGATACATAATTGTATAAAAAAAACGCCGTAGGAGAAATTTCTATTTGATTTTTATGAATACGGTCAACAATTAAATTGTTATGTGAAATATTTTCTATTATTATGTATTTTGTTTTTATCTCTCTACAAATCATATAATAAGCATTTGTAAACCCTTTGTAAAACATTTCGGCATATGGACAATTTGATATAGATGATGTTAATTCAATTAATGGTTTCTTGTGATATGTTGAAAAAGTATTTTTAAAAAAATAACACGAAACAATATTATTATCACTTTTAAGCAAATACACATATATTATTTTATTTTTAATTAAATGAGTTAAATTTCCAATATGTGGGGTGATTGTACATTCAAATTTTGATATATTTTCTTTTATGAAATCCATTAACAAATAAATTGTTCCATTAGTTACCAATACAACTGCCATTCTAGGGTCTTTTAAGCGATAAACTGTTAATTTTTTATAGGCATGTGTATTGTAAACAGTTAATGGTACAATTCCATTCAATTTACCTTCGCGTTTGAATAAAGATACCTTTATGTTTTTATTTTTTTGTCTCTGAAACCATTCATGTGTTTGTATCATTTGCGGTGCTATGTTTTTATTTCTATATAATTGTTGAACGCATAAATTATCAACATAATAAACTGGAATGGTTATTTTATTTTTTCTCATTGTAACATACAATGGTCGGCTTGTCATAACAGAAATTATTTCGGTTGAATCTATTGTATCATTTGTCGCATAATCAATTAAGAATTTTTCTTCATTGTAGAGAGAAATATAAGAATCAAATGAGTTATTTTCAAAATAGGAAGCAAATGATTTTTCGGTTGGTAGATAATTAGCATGGTTAGTTCTTAAATAATTTGTTTTTAAAAAATTAACAATGTTTTGTTTGTCTACATCATTTAATTTATCATATGTTGTAGTATTAATATTTTTAAAATTGCAATATTTATTAACTAGAGGTAGTTCTTCATTAATAACTCCAGATGGGTTTATCCAATACAATAAATTGTAATAATGAAAAACGGGCTGTTTACTCCAAAAATGATAAGTAAATTTAATATACAAAATCACTATTAAATAAACTATTATTAATAAAAATATTATTGATAAAAACAAGATATAATATATTATGTTCATTAAGAACCTGATATATTATTTTTTCATTTATAAAACTAATTTGGTTTTTGTAAAATGTACAAGTATTGATTTTCATACTGACATTTAACCATATCAATGTTAGCCAATTCTATAAATCCTATGTCTCTTGCTTTTGACAAAATTTGCTTTTGTGTTTCCATATAGAATTTATGAGTATTTTGTCTAACATTACCATTTTGTTTGTCTTTAAAAATCTCTCTAAAAATCTTAATATCATTTGGAAAAATTGAAGCATTTTCAACTGCTTCGCTTCGTATATCAAATTCAGACTTATAAGTGAAATCATTAAATATTACATCGGATGTATTAATTCTTTGTTTTGCATATCTCTGAGGAGAAACAACTACAAAAGGGTCTCCTGCGGGTATGATAGGGTCAAATAAATCTCTATTTACAAGATGCAAAATTAAATATCCGCCTGGCTTTAGCCAGTTATAACAGTTCTGGAAAAATTGTACCTTATTTTTAACATAATAAATAGTGAAATAAAGACAAGTAATATGAGTAAATTCATTTGGTTGAAACTGCATGGATTGCATAAAATCTCCTACATTTACATCAATGTCTGGAAACTTTTCTTTAGAAATTTTAATCATTGCTTCTGATTTATCAATTCCCTTACAATGAAAGCCACGTTTTTTAAATTCTTTTAAATGATGTCCTGTACCAGACCCTAAATCTAGGATAATACTTTCATCACTTGGACCAGTTCTATTTACTATTTCTCCAATTTCATATTCATTTTTTATGTCGCTATATACTAAATCATCATAAATTGAAGCATAAAAATTATCATATATGCCGTCACCTGTTTTTTCTATAAATTTCTTTTCAAATGAAAATCCTTCTTTTACAGGAGCATGAGCATTTACAATAATTACCATCATAAGCAAAATCCCTAGACCTAATGACAATTTTAACCATGTAGTACCTTTTTTTAAATTATTTGTAATAGTTTTTATGGATTTCAAAAACATCTTATATATGTATTATTGTTATTTTTTTTGTATAATAAATTATTATGAATGATATAGAAATAAATGACATTAGAACAAATTTAGAATTTAAAACGATTACCTTTTCAGGTTATAAAAAAACTTCGGTTACTAAAGAACTTCTAAATTCTCTAGTTAATTCTAAAATAGAACCTGCTTGTAATTGGGCGGCTGAATTAATATGTTCAGGACATTTTACTGATTTATGGGAAACAATATTAACATTTATTGGTAAAAATATACATTTAGGAAATCCTAAACTACCTATTTACATTGAAATGAGATTTAACAATTTTAAAGACATTTTATTAAATGGTTATTTAGACAACGAGTTATCAATGAGAAATAATGAAAAGATAAGGAAATTATTTTCTGAAATAATGTTTGTATTATGTAAATCTAGAAAGCATCATAGTTTTGAATCTATCAAAATTAAAAAACAAGAAGAATTTGACATTACGTACATGAGTAGTAGATTAAAAGCAGATAATATTAAATATGCTGAACCACATTTTTTAAAAGACGATCCAAAAGAAATATTTATAGCCATCAATGAATTCGCATATAATGTATCGTCTAAAACAAAAAATACAATAGAAGCATGTTATTGGATAGAATGGATAATGGAATTTGAAGCCATTTGTAAAAAGAAAAATGAACAATGTTTATGTGAGAGAAGAACATTTGCTCCAATTAATGAAAAATTCCAAAAAGATATAATATGGATGATATGGGAGATTTTATTAAGCGCGTGTAGCAAATTAAAAAATCCGTTGTGTACTAAGATAATGAATTCTTTATTAAATATATTTTCAATAAAATACAAAAATGGAATCAAAAAACGACGTAGATTTTTATTGTATTTTGCGGTGGCTTTAGTTACGGAAAAAGTAGATTATGTGATTGAAATGATTTCAAATAAACAGGAAATAGATGGACTAGTATCCAAAATAAATATAGTTTATAAGGAAATTAAGAAAAGTGAACAAAAACCAGCAACTGATTATTTATTTAATGGAGTAGAAAAATCAAATTTAGACAAAACCATAGAAAAATTGGACATTATGAAAAAAATGCAAATGGCACTGTGATAAAACCGCAATATAATACATAGTTTAATTTGTATTATTAATTCTATATAATATATAAATATGGAAGATGTCATAACAAATACGACAAATTTAACTCCGTCCAATGTAACTTACAAATCAATATTAAGCACTCCGACGTTTAATCCTACTCCTTCAAGTAGTATAGAACCATCAAATAAAAGTGGTTTTTTTTCAGGAAATTTATTTAGATATTTATTAATAATTTTAATATTATCATTTCTAGGATTTAATTTATTTAGTTATTTAGCAAATGTAAACCAATTTTTTGCGAAATTATTTCGTCCCATCTTTATGACACTATCTAAAATATTTGGAATATCTATTGGAGAAACAACGAAAGTAGTCACTGGGGTAACCGCAAAAGGTATTAAGACAGGCGTAGATGTAACTGCAGGAACTATAATAACAGGCGCAAATGTTTTAGAGAAAACATTAACTGGTGGATATTCTAAAAATAACATAGATAGTAGTTTAGATACAGCATTGCATAATGAAAAAAAACAAACACAATCTGATCCAATGCCAGATGAGGCTGGAAGCGGTACACAAGCAAATAAATCTTCAAAAAAATCAGGGTTTTGTTACATAGGCGAAGACAGAGGTTTTAGAAGTTGTTTAAAGGTAAATGATTCTGACGAATGTTTATCTGGCGACATTTTTCCAACGAGAGAAATATGCATTAATCCTAACTTAAGAGAATAAATTTTTATATTAGTATAAATTATACAATGTCAGGAAATGTATTAAATAATACTATGGCTTCAATTTTGGGCGGTGGACTTCCAGGTGGTCAACCAAAATCTGGTTTAATTGGTGGTGGTGCTGGTTCTACTGGAGGTTCCGGCATGGAAGGCGGTGGAGCACGCGGAACAGATAGATTTGTATTGCGTGAAGCATTTGGTAACCAATTTTTGTCTAATAATCCAGTCGTTCAATCCCCCGCTTGGTTTGTAGGAAATGGATTGTCTCAAACAACACCTTTTAGGGCTATTATGTCAGCAGGAGATGTAAATGGTAGTAAAAATCAACCAGGTGCACCCTTTTTACCATCACCAAATCAAGTTAGACCGTCATATATTCAAACTGTTAAAATGTTTACAAATGCGGTTCAGAATAATGGAACTGCTTATTATACCGGAAATCCCAGATATGTTTATGATGGTGCTGATTATGTCAGATACAAAAGATTAAGGGCTGTAAACAAAACATATGATGATAAAAGTTTTGGAGGTGCAAACAATGGTGCTTTTTCAGCATTGAAAAGAGTCCGCAGATTTTAAATATTAATTAAGTAATATATTAGCATAATTAATATAATGTATTATAATATATATGTTAATATTTCAGAGTTTTCACGGGCCATCTTCATTTCCAAGTAAACAAAACATAAATAATGGTAACATTAAAAATGTATATCGGGCTATGCCAGCACAATTTCAATATGCAGGGAATAGTATGTTTTCCATTGCTAGACATTTGTATACAAATAGTTCAAATGATGCGCATACAAAAAGATGGGCTCCTATTTCTTCTGGCGAGAGAACATATTTAAAATCAAATAGAACAATTGGACAATCTTCAATACAAAGTCCTGCAACAATACAGGAAACATCTTTTCGTTCACAAGACACTACATCTCGTAATACCGCTCGGCAAAGATGTAGAGCAGGTGGATGTGTTGCTCCAAAAAAGAAGGGAGCAAATAGAGAATTTAAGAGTGGTGGATATTCAATCGCAACAAGTCATGGAAATCGTCAAATATCTAGTTCTGCTTTGCGAAGTTATGCCGCTGCGTCAGCACCAGCATTGACATTTCCACTTGATGAATTTAACACTTCTTCATTGCCAATATACAATCAAAATTTTGATGTACCAGTTATTGATTATGAGGAGGTGGGGGAAATTAATTATGATGAAATCTAATATTTTGTTTCTACTTTAGAAATAAAAATATTTGCGTTAAAATAATAGACGAAATGTTGTTAATATATTATATTTTATTAATATATAATATAATGACAGGTTGTGGATGCGATGGTTCATTGGTTGGTGGTAAAAAACGCCGTCAAATTGGTAAACGTACTAGAAAATCTAAGCACTATGGTGGAGGATGGTATGATGATTTAAAATCAAAACTTACAGGAACACCTTCTGATCCTTATGCCCCTAGTTGGTGGGATAATTTAAAAAATAAATTTAACTCTGCAACTACCGAATCATCTACTGCTAGTGATCCTTATGTTTATAATCCACCTGCGAGTAATGTGTCAACCGCTTACGGAGGTAAAAAATCTAGAAAACATAGAGTTTGCAGAGGAGGAAGTTCAACCTCACATAAATCCAAACATAAAAAAGGTAGGAAAACCGCAAGAAGAAATAGAAAATAATTAATAATTAATAAATAATATATTAATGTTAATATTAATAATAAAATTGAAATACTTTTTTACATTTAGTCGTTAGTAAATTCTAATTGTAGGCGAAATAAGTTCAAAACTTCTATTGTCCAAGATGGTCTTCAACATTATCAAGATTGTTCCGTCTTCAGTGTGGGTATTCTTAGCGTGTTGTTTTGCTCATTACATTGCTCCGCATGCGTATGTCTACTTTTGTGTTCCCGATACATTGTGGGGATTTATTATATCGCCGATAAAAGCGACATCTATTGAATGTAAAGCAATTAGGTTCGTTATCAATGTAAGTGCAGATGGAATAGATTATTTCTGGCTTCTGGTTGCATTTTCAGTTATGTCATGGATACGCTCGTTCATGATGTCTCTTCGTCCAAAGTAAGTATTGAAATAAAAATAAATATTAGGTAAATTTGTTTTGATTTGAAAAATAAAAAAGAAAATGAAAATAAAAAAAAAATAATTTTTAAAAATAAAAATGCATTAGTTAATAATGTATTTTTTCTAATAATAACAGAATTAATTTATTATTAATTTATTTTTTATTTTCCATCATTTTAAGTAAAATATAAAGGCCGAATATACCTAATGTACTAAAATAAATTCTGGAAATTAATTCGTCTGGCATTTGGGATGATTTAATTTCATTTAAATTAATGTTTCTATTAGAGAATGCTTCGCGACATTTCTCTCCAGTGACTGGATTACGTTTGTCTGGGAAAGAGCACGCGTTCATACTTTGTATATCTAATGTAGCAATGTATTGAGTTTCTGTACTGGAATTATTATTAACATCAATAGTTTGTAATGTCATTGCTTGACATTCTGGATTAGACCCCATCATAAATGACTGTAACATCTGAAATGGATTTATTTTTGAAACATTGCTCATTGTGCCTGGAATAATTCCTTCAAATGTTGTAAAATTCACTCCCATTCCTGAAGTAATAAATGGTATGCTTCCATCTGGCACATTATTTATGTAAATAGAACGTTGTACGAGTTCTCCGGTTTTTTTATCTTTGCATTTTGCGCCTGTTTTAAGGAAAAATTTATTTCCTAATGGTCGTCCCGTTTTGGAAGCGTTGCCTCCTCCAGTAACTAGAAGCTCAACATAAGAAATTAATCCTGAAATGTCACGTTCTAGTGTAGCAAAACTTCCTGTACTACTCATTCCCATTTCGCCAGGCGATTTTATTTGATTTGTGTAACTATAGTTGGGTCCTAATAATTTTTCTTCTAGTTTATTTACATCTGTAAGAGCATCTTGGAAGATATTTGCCATAATATATATTATATAATTATTTTATTACATATCTAAAATAATTATAATTTCAAATTAATTTATTATTGTAAATCCTTTTGTTCATCATCAATTTCAGTTTCATCAGTAACTTGGACATCTTCATCATTGGATTGTAAAGCCCCGCCAGTTACTGCTTCTGCTTGGTCTTGTACTGCTTGTTGTATTTGGTCAATTTGTTGTGCATTTGTATAAACATTATTACTTAAATCTAATATCTGTTGTTTTATTCCACTTAATTCGTCTAATTGAGATTTCATATAAGATATGTTAGCCGCATTTTTTATTGCTAAAAACATTGGGTCCTTATTTTGAAGTTCGTTGTAATCTTGATAACTATTATTTGGTTTATCAGTTGGATTATCAAATTTTTCTATCATTGTTGGTTTAATTTTTTCATAAATATTTAATAAAATTAATATTGCTATTGAAGAGATGATAAATAAATGTAGTAAATCCATTAATATAAGTATAGTTTTTATTTTCTTAAAATATTTAGTCTTAAATTAAAAATAACAATCTACATAGATATATATTATAAATGTCAACATATCAGCATTTTACATATAAATGGCAACCTCAACCATACAAATCTTGGAAAAATTATAAAAATGATATAGTGCCTAGCAAAGCACGTCCTATTACAAATGGTTCTTGGATTAATAATCAAGTGGGAGGTCCGATAATAAGTGATGGAAATGCTTTTTTACCAAGACCTTTAAAACACTGGAGAAAACAATTAAATCCTGATTATATTAGAGGAGGAACTCAAAGTAAAGATATAAGTGCTTTAGAATTGCCCGGTTCAGTAATTGCTCTTGGGAGCGGACTTTCAAAAGGAGATACAATCAACTGTTGTGGACCATCATCTGTTTGTGTTGACCCTGAAAATTGTTACAAAGCAACAAATACAAAAATAGTTTCAAACACAAATGTAGATAAATATAATAATTTTTGTGATTCAATTGGCAATTGCGACAACGTTGTAACTCAAAACGATGGTCCAATAGGAAAAAGGATTTGTTGTAATCCTGAAGCAAATTTAATCAAAGAATCACAATGCACTCCAATTGAGGGAAATTTTACAGACACTAGTGCTTATTTACAAAGCCGATGTAAAAAATATTATCAACGTTTATCATCGCAACATGCAAATGGTGTTAAATATTTTACAAGTTCCCCTACATATTATTCAGATCTTAGCGGTGTAGCGCTTTATCCCAATAATAATCAGGATGGACCACAAGTAAGTCAAAAAACTAGTTGTATTATTACATGTAAACTCAATCAAAATAACATTTATAAACCAAGTAATAGACCTTTTTCAGTTGAAGGTGCTGTTTCTGGCGGGTCTAGAATTCTTAAATTAAAGAATGATAGTTTTTATCAAAATGGAGCACAATCTAATAATGCTAATGGACTTAAAGCCACAAATTATGGAGATTATAATTGGGAAGGCAACGGTTCATACTTTATTAAAACTAAACCAACTACGCCTCAATGTTTTGCTACTGCATATAACCACACTAGATGTTTTTATACGCCAACGGGAAATATTGTAAATCCAAAAGGCAGATTGAGGGGATATAGATAGAGAGATATTAACCAAAAATTTTATAACTTGAAATATACATTCCTATTAAAATTAAAATCATTCCAAAATAATCATCAATTGTTATAGGAAGGTTCAGCCAATATTTATTTGTTACAATTTGTCCAATAAAGTTAAAAAAATATGACGACAGTGAAAGTTGTGGGGCAGATAAAAAAAGATTTCCTATTCTATTTGCAGGAATAACAAACATCCATTCAAATGTAGCCCATAACTCGGACCAATACAATTTAGTTAAATATCCTGATTTTTTAACTTCATCTGTAGTTTGGTAAAAAAATGCTAAATCCATAAACCCGACAAGTATTACATTTAGTATAATCCATAATAAAAATGTCCTGTATGAGAATTTTGTTTTCATTGTATATTATATATATTGTGATGAATATAATTGTTACATATTTTAAATTTTTTTCATCATTTATTATTAGCCAAATGTTTTCAATGTGGGGTCAATATTATACGTTAAAATTTCCTAATATATCCATGATAAAAGCATTTTTAATTGCTATACCATTTGCTTGGATTGGTTGGATTTTTTTAACATACGCAATAGATTTGTCACATACACATAATTTGTTAACTCCAATTCAAGACATATTTACTTTAATTTTAACACAATTTGGATTAATTTTATTAATAAATAAATTTTATTTAAAACAGGAGATTACAAATAGTGATTATATAGCATTTATATTAATATTGATGGCATTTGCGATTAGTTACGAACATGTTATTAGCAAAACATTCAAACTAGAAATTTCAAAATGAACATTAATTAAATGTAAAATTATTATATGTAGTTTATATAAATGAAAGTAAAAAATGGCTATAAAATAGAAAAACAAGGTTGGAAATACATTTCTATAAAGGGTTCCCCATACAACAGAGGATATGCACATGGTCAACTTTTATCAAATGAAATTAAAGAAGCAATTGATATGCTTAAATTTAGTTTATATGATAGTCATGGTTTGCCATTTGATTTTTTTATAGAGATAAGTAATTACTTTTTCAAAAGCAAGATTGAAGAAAAATTTTCAGAAATAATGGAAGAATTAAAGGGAATAACAGATGGTGCCAATAAAAATGGTTCAAAAATTACATTAGATCAACTTATTTTATGGAATAATGCAACGTCAGTTGATTATCCTTTGTCAAAGTTGGATGAATATTTGAAATATATGCCAGAATTAGAGAGAAAATACGGAGATTTATTAAGTAAAATTTCATCCGGATCAATGGAAGGTGGTTCAAAAGATAAATGTTCTGCATTTATGGCAGTAGGAGATTACACAAAAGATGGTAAAATATGCTGTGCTCATAATTCATTTGATAATTACATGGAAGGTCAATATTTTAACTACATAATTGATTTAAAACCTTTAAAAGGAAATAGAATAATTTATCAAGCTGCGCCTGGATACATTTCTAGCCAAACAGATTTTTTTGTAACAAGTGCTGGAATTATAGGAACTGAGACTACGATTGGTGGGTTTACATCATATAAACATGGAGACCCCATTATTTGTCGGATTAGAAATGCCATGCAGTATGCAAATAAATTGGATGATTATGAAACAATGTTAACTAGAAATAATTCAGGAGATTATGCAAACTCTTGGTTGTTTGGTGACATAAACACAAACGAAATAATGCGCATTGAATTAGGAGTTCTTTTTGTAAATGTAGAGAGAACAAAAAATGGATATTTTATAGGTTTTAATGCTACTTATGATTCTAGAATAAGAAATTTAGAGTGTGTAAATAGTGGGTTTGATGATATTAGACGTCATCAAGGTGCGCGTAAGGTTAGATTAGAACAATTGATGGAAAAAAATAAAGGAAAAATAGATATAAACATTGCAAAGGAAATTATAGCAGACCATTATGATGTTTATTTAAATAAAATAAATCCTTGTTCAAGAACGTGTTGCAGTCACTATGATTTAGATGATAGAGCATTCATGAGTCAATCTGACCGACCGTTGCCCTATCAACCAAGAGGAGCATTAGATGGTGCGGTATGTGATAGTCATCTAGCCAAACATATGTCTTTTATTATGCGTTGGGGGTCATCATGTGGAATGGCTTTTAATAAAAATGATTTCATTAATAGAAACATTCAATGGAAAAGATTTGGTCCTTATTTACATGATAGACCATCGCAACCATGGACATTATTTAAAACTAATGAAAAGTACATCAATGTTAATAAAACTCTTAAAAAAAAAATAAACAAAACTAAAAGAATTAGAATTAATAATAAAATAACTAAAAAACTAAAATCTTAATTAATTTATATTATTTTTATAGTGATTATATATATTAAAATGAAATCAAGACCATCTAAAAAGATGTTAAAAAATATACATAATAAGACCAAAAAACGTAAAATTAAATTAGAAAAAGATGAAGCAAATTCATATAATACTTTTGAAGGCAGTTTGTTTAGTAAAAAAAGACACAATAATGGGAAAAGTATAGAAAATATTTGGAAAAGATATAGAGAGTACATAAAAGAATTAAAAAAAATATTAAAATCATCGCACATGATTAATAAAAATGAAACAAGACAAGATTTTTATACATACATTAATGTAGATTGGTTAAAACGCACAGAAAAAGAATTGGAAATAGAACAAAAATATTATGTACAGATTGATGACTTTAGAATTACTCAAGAAAAGGTTTATTATGAATTAATTGATTATGTTAAAAAATACATAAAATCAAATCCTAGGCAATTAAAAGCGAAGGCTATATCAAATGTGTATAATAGTTTTTATGGAGCAGACAAAAAAAAAGGATTAAAACATGCTCAAGAATTGAAAACAAGCATAGAATATATTTTGGAAAATGGAGACGTATATGACATGTTGGCTAGTGTTAACAAAAACGAAACTGTATCTTGGCAATCGCCAATAGTTTGGTCTATTGGACCAGATGAAAAAAATGTAAGTAAAAACATCAGTCACTTAGATATGCCTCAATTAGGATTATATGATTATATGATTTACATTGATGACCCAAATGACGACAAACTGACAAAAAAATTCAAAAACGATTTTAAAGTAAAATATTTAAATTTTATTAGAGACACATTCAAGACATTATTGCCAAATGAATATAAAGATTACAATCCTGAAGATATTTGGAATGTAGAAATTGAAATGCTTGATGCTATGGGTTGCACAAAAATAAAAAAAGACAATCCGGATTATTACAATGTTGTCACTAAAACTGAATTAGAAAATAAGTATGGATTTGATTGGACATCATTTGCTCATAAATTGGGGTATAAGAGTGTTCCTGAAAAAATAGTATTATCAAGTTTGAATGGAATAACTTGCATGACCGAATTATTAAAAAAAAACTGGAATTCACCAGAATGGAAGACATATTGGTTATTTATTTATTTAAAAATGTTTCTCACTTGTCAATGGGACTGGAACCAAATTTATTTTGATTTCTATAATAAATATGTAGAAGGAACACCGGTTAGATTTCCTAAAGAAATTTATCCAATTTATATCCTCTCCTTTTGTTTTAATACTTTTTTAACAGAACAATATATTGAACACAATTGGAATTCTCAGAAAATAGAATATGTTACAAACATGGTGCATGATTTCAGAGAGATATTTATTAATAAAATATCACGTAATGATTGGCTTTCTCCATCTACTAAAAAAACCGCTTTAAAAAAATTAAAATGTTTAAAAGCAATTGTTGGTTCTCCTGAAAAATTAAGAGAAGACCCTATTTTAAATTATTCTAATGATGATCCTTGGATTAATATGAATATGTTGACTAACTGGAGACATAAAAAAAACATAGAATTGGAAGGTAAATCTGTAGGATTGGATGTTCCTAAGATAGACTGGAATAAATTTAAATTATCGGGTACACAGGCATATGTAGTAAATGCGTACTACACCCCAACTGACAATTCTATCTACATTCCTTTAGCATATTTACAAAAACCATTTATTGATTTGGATGAAAGAGGAATTGAATATAATTTAGCGTATATTGGACAAACTATCGGACATGAATTGTCTCACTGCTTAGATGACATGGGAAGTAAATTTGATGAAAAGGGAAATTTGCACAATTGGTGGACGGATAGAGATAGACATCGGTTTAATCTTAAGATTAAGGATGTTGTTAAGCAATACGAAGAATTTGCTGCCAGAGATGGAATTATATTTGATGCTGAATTTGGGGTTGGCGAAGATTTAGCAGATATTTCTGGATTATCTTTAGCAGAAGAATATTTATTATTATTCCAACAAGCAAATAATGATATTGATATTATAAAAAAAATATCTTTAGACGCATTTTATGTATATTGCGCAATCCAATCCAGACAAAAAATCTATTCAAAAGCCATACCTGCCCAATTAAAGACAAATCCTCATCCTTTAGAAAAATATCGTTGTAACTGTCCAATGACAAGATTAGAAATATTTAGAGAAATATATAATGTCAAAAAGGGGGATGGGATGTGGTGGCACAATACCGATACTATTTGGTAATTTAGGAAATAATAAAATAATAAAATAAATTAATAAAATTATTGTCTTCGTTTATATTTTTTTGTTTATTATATATATAAATGGTTTCCCATAAAAGATCAAGTTCTCGTTCTCGTTCCCGTTCGGCTTCTCGTTCCCGTTCGGCTTCCCGCTCTGCTTCCCGCTCAGCTGCTCGCCGTCGCTCTAGGACCATGAAGAAGGCTGCTGCTCGCCAAGCATCTGCTGCCGCATCTAAAGCAGCATCTGCTACTCGCTCTGTTGCCAAGGCGGCTCGTCGCGCGGCCCAAGCCAGTCGCTCTTCATCCGCTTCTCGCGCTGCATCTGCTGCTAAATCCGCGTCTAAGGCTGCCGCTGCTGGTGCCGCCGCTGGTCGTCAGGCTGCTGCCGCTGCCAGTGCCGCTCATCAAGCCGCTAGAGCATAAATTATTTATTAATTAATTATTAATTAAATTTGTATTACATAAATTTAATTAATATGAAATATTAATCAGAATTATCTGAATTATTTCTCTGTGATAAAAACATGTTAGAAGATTGAATTTTTTTATTATAAGGAAGTTGGTGTTTATGACACCAATTAATACATTTAGAAATGTTTGTTTTTTTAAATGTTTCTAATTTTTCAGGTTTATGATTCTCAATAAGATTGATTGTATGGCAAATGTTTTCAATCTGTTGTTGACCAAAAATAGCGTTAATTTCTTCAACCTTATTAATAAATAAATAAGGCACTTCAATGTTTATTATTTTTGTTAGATTTAATGCGGCATCATTCAAATTGTCATAATTTAAAAGTAATTTCGGAATGATATGACTTACGTCATCTAAGATAAAATTTTTACAAATTATGTATTTTTCGGAATTAGCACATCTACTGGTATGAGGTTTAGACACATAAACTTTTTTATAAATACAAGACAAAATAAATAATAATTCAATTGTTGGTTCTGTAAAAATATCAAACATTTTTAAAATTAAACATCCGTTTTTTTTCTGCATAGCAATTGCAAAACAAATTTGGCTATAAATTAATTTTATAGAATTTGTCTCTTGTTTATTAAAATCTATAGAAAAATCAAACCCACCATCTGCGGTAATTAAATCCATTTTACCTCCATATTTTTGATAACAATGTATTAAATTTTCTTTATTCATTAAATCCCCCGTTCCATCTGCTCCATTTTCAATTATTACATTTGGATTATTAGTAAGAAACAATTCTGTTTTTTTCCAACCAGGGACATTAGGATTTTCATCTTGTAATGTCATGCCATGATAAGTATCACCTAAGTTATTTCTTAAATGTGACAATGCTTCAATAAATCCACCAGGACCTTCTGCCAAATGAAATGAAAAACAATTTATTGGTAAATCTTCTGTAATTTGTAACATTAAATTTATCTCAATCATTTTAAAAAATGACCTAGACAATGGCTTTAATTTACAAACCGATTGTTTTGTATTAGGTATAGACGAATGTATGTATTCATATGAATTAGTATATTTCTTATACGTATCCCACTTACCATCATAATCTGATATCTGCATTTTAACTGCGTTTAGATATTCGTTTAAATTTTTATTAATACAACTAATTTGTTCATCTCTGGAAAAAAAAATTTCAAACCTATTTGAAATGTCAAACAATCTAACATTTGGCAATATATAATAACTCATTTAGATGCTACTATATATTATTTTAATCGTTTATGTTGTTTATATAATTAAATTAATTATCATTTAATTGTTATTTAATTATCATTTAATTGTTATTTAATTTTAAACTATTTTAATTTTTTCTCTGATTTTTTTAGTTTTATTTTTCTTTTCTTTCATTACAGCGGTTGCTACCGCAGAAGCCTTCTCTGTTTCTTTCTTTTCAATTTCTTCTTCTCTTATAGATGTATCTAATAAACCCATTGCAACTGATTGAGCATCTACGTTTCTTGCTTTCTTGAAAATCATATATCTATTTAAGAATGAAATGCGACGTTCTCCGGCAGTCATTCTCATTGCCGTTCCATAATCGTCGCGTTTTGATGGGTTGCTGTTAATTTCTCGTTCCATCAATTGATATAATTCATTAAACATTCCAGTAGCATCTGGAAATCCTAAACGACGGGCTTCTTCACGTGTTATTAATACAAGACCATAATTCTCCATAAGACGAACCAAATATGTGAAATTTACAAGATATTCTTTGAACACTTTATTAATGGTTTCTTGATAAACATTTATTCCATAACCCAATGAATTTACATCATTTGGAAAATTAGTATTATTATATAATTTAGTTATTTCCCATATCTTTGTTTCATCTTCGTATATTGCAATTTTTTCTCCTTGTTTTTTTCCTTCAAGCATTTTGAAAACCGTTTCTCCGTCATACGTAGTAGCAATGAAATATCCATTTACTTTTGTGCATTCACTAATGTTTCTAAGCAAATTTTGTACCTTTTCATTGTTTTCAAACATATAATGCATTGAGAACTGAATAGAACTTACGTCAAACCCGTCACTTGCCTTTCCATATTGTTTAAAAACACCCTTGCCTAAAATAGTTTCATCCTTTGGACCCATACCAAATACTGCTCGTGTAATTTCTTTTCCTTTTTGTGTATAAATTGCGTCAGTGTTTCTTATGTTGACTGATGAATCACCACAAACAAATAATCCGCTTGGCATTACTTTGTATTCACGTCTATAATTCAAATATCTAGCACATACACCATCTATCCTATTTTCAATGTTATCACGCGAAATATCAACTCCAAATACAAATGATAAATTAGAAGAAATCCATTTTGGAAGGTCTCCACCTTTTCCAACAGCATAATCAATTAAAGCATTACCACGTCTAGATACATTTTTAATCAATATAGATTTTACAAATAAATTGTGAAAATCTCTAAGTCCACGCGTCTTAGACAATCCAGTTGACCTATTATAATAAACTTCGTCATCTACTTCCATGTCTGGAATATTATCGCCAGTAGAAATCATTTCATTTGTTATTTCATTATGTATAGTTGACCAATTGTTATTAGCAACATGGAACGCATTTCCATATTCCTTTTCACCAGATTTAAATCGCGCTGTTTTGTCATATCTTACACGTAATGGTTTCCATCTCCATTTGTGTTCTTTGTCTTTCTCGTAGGCAAATTCAACAATCATTTCATCTCCAAATACTTCTCCTTCTTCTGTTATTAAGTTCGGCACGCCTCGCTTGTCGTCTTGTAACATAATGTTACAAATTCCTGCGTCAATGTCGTAAGGATCTCTGGGAATAAATTGGCGTGGTACATATCTATCATCATTGTCGGGGTCGTCAGGGCTAGGAACTTTATCCTCATACACATCATTGCACGGATTATCATAACCATGTTTGGCTGTATCAAAACCAACACATAAAATTAATGTTTTGTACTGGTCAATTTGAGTTCTTTTATAACTGTCAATTCCGCTGCGAAATAAATTAGAAATTACATCTTGCCCTGATGCGGTTTTTCTTGTATTTACTAAGAAATCAATTGTATTTAAATGAGGGGGTTTCCATTTAAATGAATAATCCCAAGTAATTTTATAATTTGCAGGCGTTCCACCGATTTTGTCTAAACCAACACCTTTGTCCATTGGTGTAAATATTACACCATCAGTATTGTATTCAAATAGCCCATCTTTTTCTTGTTGTAATATAATTCCAGTTTCTTGAAATATGCTTTTATCGCCGTTTGCAATTCCAAAGCGTTTCATTTTAATTCTTAACGGAGATATTTTTTCACTAGGAACAACTGAACGAAGATTTATATTTTTCATAAAACTATCTAATAATGTTAATCTATATTTGTCCGGATTTTGTTGTGTTTCTTCTTCCGTCATTGGAACAAACCCAAGCGCACGTTTATCTGAATTATCTAAGAAATAAATATCAAATGCTGCATAAAGATTAATAAATAATTTATTTTTGTCATGTGTAATATGCTCGCCATCCAAAATAGTATTTCCAAGAAAGGGTTCTGTTAAAGCCCCCGTAAATTGTACATTCATATTTGTATCAATTAAATATATTTTGCCAACCCCATTTATGTATAGCAATTTACGTTCTCCATCAGCCTTATCAGTTACAGTGTAGTTGTTTCTAATATTTGGCATATTGCTATCAGGATTAATTGCGGCTACATTTTTTAACTGAAGAGTGTAAGACGAAGGTCCAATGAAATCACGAGATTTCACTCTATAATTTTCCATTTTATCTTCATCATAATCTCGTCCTCTCGCCAAGCGCAAATAATCTTTTATTGCACTATTTTGGTCAGGATAAGATATAGGATAATTTGTTTGTTGTAAACCACATAATACATATTTGACTACTTTCTTAAGAGCCAATGATATATTTTCAACTGACATTGATTCCGCATCATGATTAACCATTTCTAATTCTATTTCATATTTTGGATTAGCATCAAATACTTCTGCATCTTTTAAATTATATTCAGGTATCATAATGTTTTTCCCAGGGCGTTTATGAGAATCTCTTACAATACTAAGATCCACTTTAAATGGGATTTCTCTATAATTTTTGGGAATAAATGATATGCGATTAATTAATCTATAAATTTTTTTAGTATCATTCCAAGTATCTATAATATCATTTACTATAGGGGATGATTCTTTTAATTCAGTTTCTCGGTTCAATGATACTCTAAAATTAAAATCATTAAAATCTATAGGGAAATAAGGTTTTGATTCTGTTTGTGAAGCATCTTTATATTTTTTGTCAAAACCTGAACGGAAAAGTGTTTTTTGAGTGCATTTAAAATCAAAACCATACCTATACTTGTCTGATTTAACTGAATTTTTTTCACAAAATTCTTTAATCGTTTCTAATCCATTTAATTCAGTTCTTATGTTGGATGGTTTTACAGCACCTGTATTGGGATCAGTGTATTCGCCAATACATCTAAGAATGTAACTCTCATATTTTTCGTCTTGTTCAAAATCAAGCGATAATAGTTTTTGAATTACATTGTCATAATCCTGTTTTGTAATTTGTCTAATTCCTTTTGTTCCAAATCTTACCTCAAGTTCTAAATCAGATTTCCCATTATTTAAGTATGCTAAAGCAACAGTTAACATTTCATTAAGTTTCACTTGAGGCGATGGACCCTCTTCTTGGGGTGATGACTGATATCTTTTTCTCTCAAATTTATTTTTTGCTTCTACTTTTGAACCTCTTTTGAGTTGTTCGGACATAGTGTATATATAATTGAAGTATAATATTTAAATTATAGTTCAATTTTAATTTTTTTGATTATTAAATCATTAAATTTTAGAAATTATTTGTTGATACAAATCTTTTTTTTGTATTTTTTTTCCATTTGTTGTAATAGGAATTTCCAGTTTGTTACAAATATCTTGTAACTCGGTTAGTGAATATGATGAAAACCCATTTAAAGGTTTAGAAATGTTCTCTATTTTCCAATAATTATTTCTATAATAAGTAATTTTCTCGTCATTCATTTCATCTGGAATATATATTTTATTATTTTCATTTAGTATCACTTTAATTGGTTTATCATTTACAATTATTTCATAAAAGGTTTTGTCCTTGATAAAAATAATACTTATGTCATAAATTAAACAAAATACTTGCAAACTTTTAATGGACATAATAGGCTGATTAATCAAATCATCCTGAATTTCAGATGATTTTAATTTTAATTCTTTTAATTTATCGTTAATGCTTGAAAGTTGTTCTACTGTTTTAATTTTAAAATTTTTTTCAATTACAAATGAAGATTTTTTTGACATTTCATATTCTTCATAACCGTATAAAAAAATATAAAAACACCAAAACAATTTGTCTTTCTCATATGGTGTAAAATTTGCGATGTCTTTTTTAATATTAGATTGGTTTGTCAAATGTTTCTTAGATGTATGTTCTTTTTTATTTTCGTTTTCAACTACCGATTTATTTGAAGAATATTTATTGATAACCGTGTCTGTGAGCATGTATTTATTTAGTTTACATAATAAAAAATTAGGTTCTTTACTATTTAAACATCCTCCATTGCCCATATGAGCAAGTTGATTTGGTTGATCTATTATGCATCCATTACAAGTTTGCATTTGCAGTTAATTTAATATTTGAGTTGTCTTTATTACCTTTACATTTAAAAAAGGTATTTTCTATAATTTCTTTTTGATTTTCTATTACATTAATATTGCTTGTCTGATTTTCAACATATCTAATATATTCTTTAATTTTAATAATTAAAGAACTATCTAAATCTGTTAAATTAATAAATACTCCATTACTATTTTCATTTAACACAATATCAGAATTTTGTTTTAATATTCTTAAAATTTCAATTTGATGATGTTTATTCATCAATTCAATGCGTTCTTTTATATCTATAATTTCCATTATATAATAATTATTACTTTGTTTTTAATTAACTTATTAACATTAATCTTTAATCTTTAATTTTAAGAAATTCAATGCGTGGTTTCTTTTTAGTCTTGGCTTTCTCAGTGTATGGCTCAATTAATTCGGCAATTACAGAAATATATTTATCATTTAATTCATAACGCTGTCCAATTACACGGACCTCTATCTTTTCATCTTGTTGAACGCTTGAAAAGTACACCGATTTATCCCCAGCAATATGATGGTCGCGCGCGATAAATACTACAATTGGACTAGGACTTTCATCTGTTTCTGCTCTAATTCCAGCCTTTGTAATATTTTTTGCAATTACATTAACTTTCATTCCTTCAACTAAAGAACAAACTTTACATTCAAATACTATTTCAAATATGATGTTTTCACCTTTTAAACATCCACTTGAATATGTCAATATTTTAGTAGAACCTTTTTTAACATAACCTTCTGCTACGCACTTTCCCTCTATTTGATTAGAGACAATGCTTTCCAAAACATTTTTAATATTTTGTCCAATCCTTGACATAGGCAATGTTATTTGTCTTGTAATAACATTTGTCATGTAAATATCTAATTGTTTGGATTTACCTTTTTTAGGTTTTAAAGTTTTTAGTTCTGAACTCTTTGCTTCCATTTCAATAGTTGCCATTATCTATGTTATGTATAGATAAAAATCTTTATGTTAATTCAATTTTAAGTATAAAACAATTTATTCTTCTTCATCTCTTCCAAAAGACAATGCTGCTTCAGTAGGATTTAAAAACCATATTTTATTTTCTTTTTTATTTCTATTAAATAATCTTAACTTAAATTCTTGTCTAATACATAAATTTATTATGTGTAATCCTTTTGCTTCTTCTGCCGAAATTTTATTTTCTCCTAATATATCATTTAATCTTTTAATCGCGTGTGGTTTTCCCGATTGATGACATCTTGCTCCTGTATTTCTTGCTTGACTAGTATCTTTTGTTTTAAATATCATATATTTATTTTTAACATTTCCTATAAATCCTACTAGATTATTAAACTGACGAGTTGGTATTAATTTAACTATTTCATCTTGTAACTCAATTTCATCAGTGTATTCAGCGGGATTCCAACTTTGTGTTTCTTCATTATAAATTACTAATTGAACATCTTGTTTTTTATCTGGTTGATATTTCTGTAACAATAATCCTATTATCTCGTCCGATACAAGTTGTTTTGAAATATAATATTCTTTTAATAAATTAAAAGGTTCTTCTAATTCTTCTTCACTATATAAATAATTTATTAATGTCATGGTATCATCATAAACTAGCATTTCAGCAATATGACTAACTAATAATTGTTTTAATATCTCTCTTGATACACCCTCACTTTCCATTACTTTAATGACTGTACTACACTGTTTATACCAGTCTTTTTCACCTCTAATTATTGCATTATCAGATATTGCGTTTTCGTAATCTGAACTTATGGTGTCTATCAATTCTTTAAATTTTTGTTTATTTTCACGATTAATAACATTTGGAAGTTCATCTATAATGGATTCTGAAACTGTTTCAGGCAACAAAAATTTCAAGTCTTCATGCTTATATTGAACTGGTGCAGAACGATCGTAGAGAGAAACATTTTTATTAGTTAATTCTATTGGCTGAAATAAATACAACTCACCAACATTTATTAAATTTCCAATTCTTCCATAAGCATCACTAATGTATTCATTTTTATCTTCAACCAACTGGGTTAATGCCGCATCAATTTGAACTATTGGATATTCTTTTATTACATTAATTCTTGGAACAAGTTCATCTTTGCTGTAAAAATGTCGTTCTTTAAAAATATTTCTTATTCTTTGAATAATTTTGTCAGTATTCATGAAAATAAATGCTTCACTAAATGTATCTAATTTTGGTTTTATTATCTTATGTGAAGGGCGACATTTATATTGACATTTTTCCATATAATCACAAATAGATGTATAAGGTCGGTCTCCTACTTGATATTGAATGTTTTTTCCATTTGACAAATGTTGTCTAACACGCTGGTCCATGTTTTCAACCGTAAAATTTATTTGTTCATAATTTAATAAACAATCAACTGATACTTCTTTTAATAATCTACTTATAACTCCAATTTGTTTGGCCTTTCTCTCTGCTAATCTATAAACATATAAATCGGCCGCTTCAATTTCCGGATTCTCTAAAATAGTACCATAAAGATATATTAAAACATTTCTTTCTGAAAAATCAAGCACTTTGTGACTGCAATTTCTTACTGCTCTTCCTATAATTTGTTCTATTCGGTTCATATTGTACCATGGTTCCATTACATGCACTTGACGTATGTTTTTAAAATCCAATCCTTCATAACCGGCTTTTGATATTAAAACAACTTTTATATTCTCACCATTTTTGTTTTCTTCGCGATTTAATTCCTTTAATTCTTTTAAATTATTAGGCGAGTATCTCTTGTCGCCCGTAATCATTGTATATTTTGCAGACCTAAATGTACCTACGGTTTCGCTTGTCTTTGGTTCATATGTAATGGAATCTATTGGGGCTGTTGGTGGTGTTTTAAATAATGATGATTGTTCTCCATATCTTGTAAATCCCAATTCTTCTAATGCCAACGCAACAGGCACTAGACCACCGTCAATGTATTCTGAATATATTAAAACAATTCCAGTTGAATTTAAAATGTTATCACATATTGCTTTAATTTTGCTACTATATTTTCCAATCTGAGATGATGAAAATATTCGGTCATCGGGTCCGTCATTTTTCCTATATTCAAAATCTTTCTTTTTCGCACTTGAACCTTCTTCTCTTTCTTCATTATATTTCATTATTTTATCAAGACCTTCAGTCCCCACCAATTCTGATACATTTACTTTAATTTCCTCACCTTCCATGTATCGGTCAAGCCTTTCATTGGGATAAACAATGTTTAGTGCTTGTATAGGACGTTGCAACATAGTATATCCAAATTTTTCCATGTTTTCAAAACTAGGTAATTGTTTTTCAGTTCCTTTTTTGGTTGATGTGGTTTTTGTACCTTCTCCTTTTAATGCATCAATAATATATTCATAAGCATTTTGTTGATAACTTCCTATTTTTGTAGTATATAAATCTATAATTTCCATTACTTCAGATATCTCTCTATCATTTAATTGAACAACTGGATAATTCGTTTCACGAGAGATTATTGAATTCTCTGGAGAGAAAATGGCGGGCCAAATTCTATAAGGAAATGTATAAGGATTTTCTCCTCTAACAAATGATATGTAACCAATTGATTTTCGCTCTAATAATTCCCTCCCTATTTCACGTCCTGAGTCGTCCGTTTTAAAACCGCCATCACTTGTAAATACGTCACTAATTTCTATAGGATGACGCTTATCATTTATGTTCATAAGATTAAGCAACCATATTATTTCTTTGTAACTATTATACATTGGAGTTGCAGACAAAAGCAATAATCTTAAAGAATTTACATTTTTTACTAATTTCATAATTTCACTTGCAGCGCGTTTATCTTTATTTTCATCTGCAACCTTTACATTGTGTATTTCATCAATAATAACTAAACGATTATTAAAATTTTTATTTAATTTATATCTTGAGATTTGTTCACGTTTTCTCTCATCCATGTCACCTTCAACTCTAGAAATACCATCAATGTAATTTGCAAATTCAATATATCCTAAAAATAAATAACTATTATTTATAATTTTATTTACTTGTCTAATAATTTTCTCTCGTGTAAGACCTTTCATATTCATAGGATTTATCTCTTTTAAAAATTTATTTCCGGTACAAGATCTAATATCCCACATTCCATCTATATTTTTTAACTTAGTTTCATCAAATAATTGGGTTTTAAAATTATCTTGTACATTCGGAGACGCAACTACAATAATTCTTTGTACAATTCCCATTTGATTTAAATAATCTCTCATTTCTTCTGCTACGCTAATTGCTGAACATGTTTTACCACTACCCAAACCATGATAAAGCAATAAACTATTGTATGGCGTTTGAAATGATAAGAAATTTCTAACAAACAATTGATTTGGAGACAATTCAAATTCAGCATTACATAATTTTTCAGCTTGTAAATTAATATCAATATTGGTTCCATCTTTATCTTTTACATTTCCATCATATTGAGTGTCATAAAATTCTTTCTTTTCTGATATCTTAACATTAAAATTTGGATCATCTAATGTAGGATATAAGTAATTGAATTCATCTGACATTTTAGAATCCAAATTTTCAACAATTTCTTTTTTAAGTTTAAATTCTTTAAGTTTTTCTTCGTAAAACTCATCATCTTTAGATATTTCATTATATTCTTTTTTAAGACCCTCTTGTAAATCAACTAAAATAGTATCTTGTTCAGGAGTTCTTTCTTTTAATATTAATTTTTCTCTTATTTTTTTAGATTTGGCTGGTTTTTTAATTATTTTCTTTTCAGGTTCAATTGGCATAACTATCTCAGGTATAACTTGTTCAGTTTCAACCTGTTCAATTGTCTCTGGTTCAATAGGTATAACTGGTTCAACTGAAGTTTCTTTTTCATTACTAACAGTTCTCTTTAAAACCAATTTTTCTTTCTTTTTTTTCCCTTTGACACATCTACCCGTTTCAGGATTTATTACTTTGCCTTCAGGACAATCTTTTGTTATTTTTTTTTTAATACATCGTCCAGTCTTTTCATTATAATCTTTGCCCTTATTTTGGCATTTTTTAATTTGTTTTTCTTCTTTTGTAGACATGTTACTTATATATTATGAATATAATCTATATTGTGTTAAAATTTTATTAACTTTTTCTAATATATTTTTTTTTTCTAAATTATATGGTCTAATTATTTTACAAGCATCATCATATGAAAACCATTCTAATTTGCTAATTTCAGAATTCTTATATGCATGATTAATATCATTTTCACGAACAATATCCATGTAAGCCAAATAATATTTATGTTTATATGATTTGTAATTAGAACCTGTAAATATCTCTTCATATGGCAAAACATTTTGTACCAATTTTAATTGATTTTTATTATACAACGTTTCTTCCTCAAATTCTCTAATAGCACATTGAAGGTCCTTCTCTTGATAATCTCGTCTTCCTTTTGGAAATCCCCATTCAGGCTCGCACCAACTTGTTGTACTCTCTTCAATAAGTGAAAGCAAATCATACTTGTTATTATTTATTGTTATTCCCAATTTTAATGAAATAAATTTCTCTCTAGATATTTTTTCTTCTCCGCGATATTGAACACTTACAACTTTACCCCAAACACTTTCCCACAAAGTATCAAACTCTTCAGTTTTCAACTGTTCTTTTTCATAATTAGTCATCTCATTAATAACATTCATTAAATATGATTTATTGTATAATGGATACTTGCCTCTCATAAAATCTATAAAACCAAGACTATTACAACGTCTAATTAATAAATATTCTATTCCAGAATTTCCGTGTCTAAATGCAATAATTCCAAGACTTGTAATTGGCTGTTTACATTGGTTGAACGCATGCCCAAATTTTCCACAATTATTACACAAATTGTTACTCATGTTATTTGAAAAACCATTTGAAAAATTATTTCCGAAGAGTAATGATTTGTTCATTGGTTCGCTATTTGTTATTTTTACTTTCTTTTTATATCCTTTATACTAATGGAATTAGAACCAACTGTTTGGGGACCACATTATTGGTTTGTTCTTCATACGATAGCATTATGCTATCCTTTAACGCCAAATGATGTTACAAAAAAAAAATACTATGATTTTATACATAATTTACCTCTTATGTTGCCAGTTGAAAGAATAGGAAATAGATTTAGTAAAATATTAGATGAATATCCAGTTACACCATATTTAGATTCAAGACAATCATTTATTAAATGGATGCATTTCATTCACAACAAATACAATTTGATGCTAGACAAAGAAGAGATAAGTATGACAGACGCAATGGAAAAATATTATCATCATTATAAACCCAAGAAAATATCATTGATTGAAAATTTAAAAAAAAAAGAAAAAATTATATTCATTATTATTGTATTAATTCTATTGGCAGTAATTTGGCATTTGTATAAAATATAAATAACTAAATAAATGATGTAATGTAAATGTCAAACATAAAACAATGTAAAAATAAAATTAAAAATAAAATAAACTTATTAATGTATTATATAAAATGAGATTTGGATTAATGATATTTTTATTAACTGGATTTTTAATAGCAAATATTTATCACGATGGAAAATATGTTGCATTATTAAAATCTTGGAAAAAATATTATCAAATGGCATTTATTGGATTTTTAGGATTGTCCGCATATTTATTTATAAGAAAACACCCATCACATTCAAAAAATTTATTTGTTCACGCAAATGATTTAATAAAATATATGCCGATTGACAAAGAAGCGGGAGATTTGTTGTCCCCATTTTTAGATTTCTCTTCAAAACCTTTTTTTAATAGAGATAATACAAATTACGAAAATAATGAAAATGTCACTCAACAAGCGAGGATCATGACATCTGGAAAGGGTGCCACAAAAAGGTCAGTCAGTGAAACTAAAAAGAAATTTGTAGCAGCTCAACAAGGATGGAAATGTGGTAAATGCAACAACCAATTAACCGCGTGGTTTGAGGTTGACCACAAAGTTAGATTAGAATATGGCGGTTCTAATGAAGTCATTAATTTAGTAGCGCTATGCAGAGAATGTCATGGAGAGAAAACCACTATGGAAAATCTATAATAAATTATTGCTTATTTTGTGTAGAATGTTAAAAGTTTTTCTAATCATTTATTATATGAATTTCATTGATAATATTAAAAGTAATAAAACACAATTTATCTTTTTTATTATTTTGATTGCGTACATTATTTTAATGTCAATTCTATTTCATTATAATCCAAAAAACATAATTAATAATTATGGTACACTTTCTATTATTACCGCTCTATTTGGAACATTTGTCATCATCATGACAATGTTTTTTATTAAACGTAGAGACAGCGAATTTGGTCAACAAGAAGATAATCAGAAACCCGGAATAAGCACATTTTTAATTAGTCTTATTTACGGATTGGCTATTTGGATAATACCACTCGGTTTAATTTTTATTGGATATTATTTTTTAAAAAATATACCAGCACTGGCAATGTCTAGCATTTATTTATTAAATATATTAATTATTTTAACAGGAATAACACTAGGATATCAATTTATTAAGCCATATTTCATGTCGTCAAAATACTCAAAACATTCACGTTTTGTTCAATTTATAATTGACATACTTCTTGTAATGCCTTGTTTCTTGTCTGATTTTATAAATTATGTCAAAAATCAATATAATATTACAACCAAACTTGTATGGATTATTTTTGGAATAGAAATTTTATTAATTTTAATGAGAATTTTTATTCCAAAATTATTTTCAATGATGATAAAACATGATTCAATTAATTTATTAAAAGGCTCAGTGGAATTAAATAAAGAAACATCATTAGGAACTTATGATATATTAAATAAGACTAAAAATTCAGTAATAAAATTTAACTATAAATATGCTATATCTTGTTGGATTAACATAGACCCTCAACCACCTTCAACAAATGTGTCTTATACAGAAAAATCTAATTTAATAACATACGGAGGAAAACCAGCCATTTTGTACAATGGATTAACAAATGAAATAATAATAATGGCTAAAACTGGTAAAGAAGAAAAAGTGGTTTATAAAACTAAAGATGTCCCTTACCAAAAATGGACAAATTTTATTATTAACTATCAAGGAGGAACTTTAGATATATTCATGGACAATAAATTAGTATCATCTACACCAAACATAGTGCCTTACATGACATTTGACAATATAACCATTGGAAAAAACAATGGAATACGCGGTTCTATAAAAGATGTGGTTTATTTCAATGATGTTCTTACAAGAAATAAAATTTCTTGGGTTTACAATTCACAAAAATAATTATGTATATGTTATGTTATACTTTAGAAAATTTCTAATAATATAATATACAATGGCTTTGAAAAATATCGGAATCGCACTAATTGTAATTTTAATAATTATTCTAGTAATTAATTATTTTTCAAAAAATTCCAATAAACTCTCATCAAATCAAGATGGAAATATAGAATCAATAATATCAGCAAGTAATTTAACCTCGTCAGCAAATAATACAAGCAATTTTACATATTCGGTTTGGTTTTATGTAGATGATTGGAGTTATAAATATGGTAAGAAAAAAGTGATTTTAAATAGATTAGATGCTGATAGAAACCCTAGCCCAGAAATTGCTTTAGGTGCTTTTCAAAATAATTTAGAAATAGCACTTCAAACATATCCAGATAGTGCTAATGCGGATGCGTCAACTATTTCACAAACACACAATTGCAATGTTAAGAACATTCCTATACAAAGTTGGGTAAATGCTTTAATAAGTGTTAATGGAAGAACATTAGATGTTTATATTGATGGAAAATTAGTAAGAACATGTGTAATGCCAGGTGTAGCAAAAATTGCTTCAAACTCACCAGTAGTAATCACCCCCAGAGGCGGTTTCTCTGGGTACACTTCTAACATTCGTTACTGGGCAAACGCAACCAATCCGCAAGAAGCGTGGAACATTTACAGAAAGGGTTATGGAGGAAGCATGTTAGGAAATATGTTCAATAAATATAGACTTAAGGTATCATTTCTTGAAGACAATAAAGAACAAAATAGTTTTGAATTATAAATATTCACATAAATATAAACTTAATTCATATCTAAATTCTCTTCTATATAATATATAGATATGAGTCAATACGGTCAAGTGTCAGACTTTGGTGCTTCTCTACAAAGTAGATTTAGTATATTTGAAACAAATCAATATTTATCAGGTACAAAAGATTTTTTACAATCAAACAGCATTATTGCTAAGATTGCTTTTTTAGTATTAATATTTGTTTTATTTATTTTCTCTCTACGTTTAGGAATGACTCTTTTATCATGGATATTTTCAGGAAGAACATCTCCAATTTTAATAGATGGAATGATTGATAGCAAACAAATGTCAGTAATTCCTCAAAATCCATCATCTAATGGATACATACCAATTAAGAGATCATCAAATAAAAAAGACGGAATTGAATTTACTTGGTCTACATGGATTTTCATTGATGATTTAACTTATAAACAAGGGCAATACAAACATGTATTTCATAAAGGAAATGACAGCATAAACATTTCAACTGAACCAAAAGGAATTAATTTCCCGAACAATGCACCAGGATTATACATTGGTCCTAATACTAATAACATTGTCATTATACTTAACACATTTACAAACATTACTGAAGAAATTGTTATTGACAATATTCCTGTTAAAAAATGGGTTAATATAATAATAAGATGTAATGGAAACATAGTTGATGTTTTTATAAATGGAACATTGGCAAGAAGGCACATATTAAAGGGAGTAGTAAAACAAAATTATGGAGATGTATATGTTTCTATGAATGGAGGATTTGATGGTTATACATCTTCTCTCAGATATTTTGACAAAGCCATTGGAACTAGTAGAATACAAAGCATTATAAGTGATGGACCAAATATGAAAATGAAATCTGATGACCTTACTAAATCCAAACCACAATATCTATCAATGAGATGGTATTTTTCAGGAAATGAAAATTCTTACAATCCTTAAGTTTTATATTGTATTATAATGTTTTAATAATATAATATAATAATGTCTT
>Ga0315276_10000293_pt1 | contig 42210 bp, 38 predicted proteins | sample YL17G05_0_MG_FD_204542 | JGI IMG/M metagenome (GOLD analysis project Ga0315276, IMG submission 204542) | Sediment microbial communities from Yellowstone Lake, YNP, Wyoming, USA - YL17G05_0 | ecosystem: Environmental > Aquatic > Freshwater > Lake > Sediment | place: USA: Wyoming | collected...
ACTCGAACGGCCTCCTTCCCGTTCGCGCGGCGACAGCCACTTTCCTCACGGCCCACGCCTTCCGCCGCTTCCTGCAGCGAGAGTTGCCCGACCGGCTCCACGCCTTCCCGTCGACCGATCCCCTCGACTCCCCTGGGGTCGCGGGGGGATCCGTGCCGGACGAGGTGGCTGCCCGCTGGCCGCGCGCCACCCCGGAGATGCTCAGGGCCACGACCGCCGCCCTTCGCTCGCTCCCCATCGACCACCATGTCGCCCCGGTCCTCGACGCGAACGGAGGCAGCGCAGCCGGCCGCGCGGTCCTCGACTCCTTCCTCTCCGATCGCCTCACCCGCTACGGCGACCGGAGCCACCCCGACGCGGACGGCTCGAGCGGTCTCTCCCCGTGGCTCCACTTCGGCCACGTCTCCACCCACGAGGTGTTCCGGGCGGTGGCGCGGCGGGAAGGCTGGAAGCCCTCCCGGATCGGCACCGACTGGAGCGGCAAGAAGGAGGGGTTCTGGGGCATGAGCCCGGAGGCCGAGGCCTTCCTCGACGAGCTCATCACCTGGCGGGAGCTGGGCTTCAACATGCTCTTGCGCCGCCCCGAGGCCGCCCACGACTTCGACACCTTGCCGCCCTGGGCCATCCGGACGCTCGACGCCCACGCCGGCGACCCTCGCGATCCGCTCTACGACCGGGATATCCTGGAGCGAGCCGCGACCCACGACGAGGTCTGGAACGCCGCCCAGCGGGAGCTGTGCGAGCGGGGCCGGATCCACGGCTACCTGCGCATGCTCTGGGGGAAGAAGATCCTCCAGTGGTCGGCCTCGCCGCGGGAGGCGCTCGCCACGATGCTCCACCTCAATGACCGCTGGGCCCTCGACGGCCGCGACCCCAACTCGGCCTCGGGGATCTTCTGGTGCCTGGGGCGTTACGACCGCCCCTGGGGGCCGGAGCGATCGGTGTTCGGAAACGTCCGCTACATGACGTCGGAGAGCACGGCCCGGAAGCTCCATCTCCGGGAGTACCTGCGCCGCTTCGGCGGGCAGCCCGGGGCGTAGCAGAGCCCTACACGTGGTTGCGGAGCATGAGCTCCTTGGGGTGCGGCGCGAGGTGCGTCTGCCCCTCGAGGTACGCCACCCGGAGCTTGCGGACGTGGTGGCGGATGAGCGTGAGGGGCACGACCAGCGGAACGAGCTTGCGGCTGAAGTCCCGGATCGCGTCGTGGAGCTCCGCCTTCTCGTCGTCGGGCAGCGAGTCCTTGAGGAAGCCGGCCATGTGCTGCAGCACGTTCGTCTGCTTGCCGGGCGTGGCCGGCTTCGCCATGGCCCGCATGAAGATCTCCCCGTAGCGGGCGGGAAGCGCGTCGCGTGGAGTCCCCTTCGCCTTCGCGACGATCCTCCCCAGCTGCCGGTAGCCCTCCGGGTCGTGGGCGAGCAGCAGCAGCTTCTCGGCGGTGTGAAAGCGGACCAGGTCGCCGACGGTCCATCGGCCGCGGAAAAAATCCTTGAGGCGCCGGTAGGCGAAGACCCGCTCGACGAAGTTCTCGCGCAGCTGCGGGTCGTTGAGGCGTCCCTCCTCCTCGACCGGCAGGAGCGGCATCCGCGCCATCAGGGCCTCGGCGAAGAGACCCCGACCCGACCTGGTGGGGGCCCCCTTGGCATACACCCGCACCCGCTCCATGCCGCAGCTGGGCGAGTCCTTCTTGAGAACGTATCCGCACAGGTCGAGCTTCTCGATCTCGCCGACCTTGCGCTCCGAGTAGCGGCGCATGGCGTCGGTGTGGTCGATGCCGTTCTTGGGGTCGACGAGGTGGATCTCCTCGCCCCGCCGCTCCAGCCGGATGGTGGGGCGCGGGATGCTCATGCCCACCTCGACCTCGGGGCACACGGGAACGAACTCCACGAATCGCCCCAGCGATCCGGTGACGAACGCGTCCTTCTTGTGCCCGGAGTCGTACCGCACCCCCTGGCCCAGCAGGCAGGAGGAGACTCCGATGAGGATGGGGGAGCCGACTTCACCCTTGGTCATCGGTGCCTCCTGGCTTCAGCGCCGCCGCCCGGAGCCGAAGAGGCTGCCGAGGATCCCGCGCACGAGTTCCCGCCCGATCTGGGTTCCGGCCGATCGCGCCACGCTCTTGGCCATGGCGCCGAGCGTGTCGGCCACCTCGCTGCGGGGCTCGGCGGCGCGACCTCGGCCCCCCGGCCGCGGCGCGGACGCCTCGGCGGAGCGCTCCTCCGCCCGGGCCAGAAGCCGCTCGTAGGCCGACTCGCGGTCCACCGTCTCGTCGTACTTGCCCTTCAGGGGCGAGGCCTTCATCACGCGCTTCCGCTCCTCGGCCGAGAGCGGCACCAGACGCGATCGCGGCGGCAGCACGAAGGCCCGATCGACCGGGACCGGCGTTCCCTTCCCGTCGAGGAGCGAGACCAGCGCCTCGCCGACCCCGAGCTCGGTGATGGCGGCGGCCGCGTCGATCTTCGGATTCTGCCGGAAGGTCTCGGCGGCGGTCCGGACCGCCTTCTGGTCGCGCGGCGTGAAGGCGCGAAGGGCGTGCTGCACCCGGTTGCCGAGCTGGCCCAGCACGGTCTCCGGCACGTCGAGCGGGTTCTGGGTCACGAAGAAGACCCCGACCCCCTTGGAACGCACCAGGCGAACCACCTGCTCCACCTTCTCGAGAAGCGGCTTCGGCGCGTCCCGGAAGAGCAGGTGCGCCTCGTCGAAGAAGAAGACGAGGCGAGGCTTCTCCGGGTCTCCCAGCTCGGGCAGGTGCTCGTAGAGCTCGGAGAGCAGCCAGAGCAGGAAGGTGGAGTAGAGCCGGGGCGACTGGAGCAGCTTGTCGGCGGCCAGAACGTTCACGATCCCCTCGCCGCGTCCGTCCACCTCGAGCAGGTCGTTCAGATCGAGCGCCGGCTCGCCGAAGAACCGCTCGCCTCCCTGCTGCTCCAGCACCAGCACCTGGCGCTGGATGGCGCCGACGCTTGCCGGCGAGACGTTTCCGAGGGTCTTCTGGAGCTCGCTCGCCCGTTCCGCCACGTGCTGGAGCAGGGCCCGGAGGTCCTTCAGGTCGAGGAGAAGCAGCCCTTCGTCGTCGGCGATCTTGAAGGCGAGCGAGAGCACGCCTTCCTGGACGTCGTTCAGGTCGAGCATCCGCGAGAGCAGGACCGGCCCCATCTCCGAGACCGTGGCCCGCAGCGGGTGCCCCTGCTCGCCGAAGACGTCCCAGAAGACCACGGGCGTGCCCGAAGGCTCGAGCGTCGCGCCGAGTCGCTTGACCCGCTCGAGCATCTTCTCGTCGGGCTCGGCCGCCAGCGCCATGCCGGAGAGGTCACCCTTCACGTCGGCGAGGAACACGGGGACGCCGATGCGGGAAAGCCGCTCGGCCAGTACGCGGAGCGTGACGGTCTTCCCCGTCCCGGTGGCTCCGGCCACCAGGCCGTGCCGGTTCGTCATCCCCGGGAGCAAGGACAGGGTCTCGTTTCCCTTGGCGATGGGCAGCGGCGGTGCAGGCATGCGCGGATCTCCTCCCGCCCTGGAGATAGCACGACGTCGCCGGGATTGCCCGGGGCGCCCGGGTCAACCGCTCCAGCTGGCGCGCACGCCCAGTGCCGAGGCAACCCGCAGGATGTCGGTCAGCACGCCGCCAGCGGTGAGCGCCCCTCCCACGCCCGCTCCCTGGACGACGAGCGGCGAGCCCGAGCGGCGAACCGTGGTCGCGGCCACGTAGGCCTCCACGTCCCGGAGCCGCGCGGATCGGTGTTCAGGGCCGACCTCCTCCGGGCCGACGCGGACCGTGCCGGACGCCACATCGACGTGGACGAGGTATCGAAGCGCCCGGCCGCGCATCCGCGCCTGCCGGATACGGTCGGAGAAGATCCGATCGTGGCGACGCAAGGCCTCGACCAGCTCGGCGTGCGTCCCGGCGCCGGTGACCTCCGGCGGCAGGAGCGGCTCGAGGACCACGTCGGAGACGTCGAGCTTCATTCCCAGCTCCCGCGCCAGGATCACCGCCTTGCGCGCCGAATCGAGCCCGGTCAGGTCGTCGCGGGCGTCCTCCTCCGTGTAGCCCAGTTCGCGGGCCCAGCGGACCGCCAGCGACAGCGGCGTCCCCTTCTCGGCCTCGGTCAGGAGGTAACCCGCCGTGCCGGAGAGCGACCCCTCCACCAGCAGCACCCGGTCGCCGGTTCTCACCAGGTTTCGCAGCGTGCCGAGAAGCGGGAGGCTGGCGCCCACCGAGGTCTCGTAGTGGAAGTGGACGTGGGCCTGCCGCCGCGCCGCGGCCAGCCGGTCCCGGTCGGCGGTGAGCGCCGCGAGCGGCAGCTTGTTCGCGCCCACCACGTGGATCCCTCGCCGGAAGGCCTCCTCGTAGACGGGCAGGAGGGCGGCGTCGGCGGTGAGGTCGACGAGGACCGCGCCGGGCAGGCGCGCCAGGCGGTCGAGCGCGGGCAGCGCGTCGGGAAGCCGGAACGGCCCGGAGGCGGGAGCAGTGGCGAGCGCCTCCCGCCAGCCCGCCAGGTCGAGGCCGCGGTCGTCGAAGCAGAGGCCGTGCCGATCGCCGATCCCCGCCACCCGGAGCACGATGTCGTAGTCGGAGGCGATGCTGCCCGCCTGCTCGCGCACCTGATCGAGAAGCGGCGCCCCCACCTTCCCCTTCCCCAGCACGAGGAGGGACATCCCCGCCCCTCCCGCGGCCGGACGCGACGCCGGGCGCGACGCGCTCCGCCCCTCCACCCGGTCGCGAAACTCGGCCACCATCGCCGACAGCTGGTCCACGTGGATGAGGAAGCCGTCGTGACCGTGGGGCGACTCGAGCCGAGTGAGGCGTGTGGCCGGCATGTGGCGGGCCATCACCTGCTGCTCCTCGGGCGGGTAGAGCACGTCGGTGTCGATGGTGACGACGAGCGCCGGCTGCCGGATGCTCCGCAGCACCTCCCCGAAGTCGCCGCGACCGCGGGCCACGTCGTGGGTGTCCATCGCCCGGGTGAGCGCGTGGTAGGTGGCCGCGTCGAAGCGGTCCACCAGCTGCTGGCCCTGGTAGCGCAGGTAGCTCTCGATGGCGAAGAGGTCGACGTCCTGGGGACGCCGGCTGTAGCGCTCCTCGAAGCTCTCCCAGCCGCGGTACGTGCACATGGCCATCATGCGAGCCGCGGCCAGGCCCGCCGCCGGCGGATCGGCCGGGTCGTAGCGCCCCCCGCCCCAGCGCGGGTCGGCGAGGATGGCCTGCCGCTGCGCCTCGGAGAGGCCGATGGCCCAGGCCGAGTGGCGCGCAGAGCAGGCGATGGGCACGATGCTTCGCACCATCTCCGGGTAGAGCAGGGCCCACTCCAGCACCTGCATGCCACCGAGCGAACCCCCGATGACGCAGCGGATGCTGCGGACGCCGAGGGCCTCGACGAGGTCTCCCTGCGCCCGCACCATGTCACGTAGCGTGATGGCCGGGAAGGAGCCCAGCCAGGGCCGACCGGTGGATGGATCCACGGAGGCCGGTCCGGTGGTGCCGTAACAGCTTCCCAGGATGTTCGCGCAGACCACGAAGTCGCGATCGGGGTCGAGGGCCCGCCCTGGGCCGAACATCCCGGTCCACCAGCGGTCCACGTCCGCAGAGCCGGTGAAGGCGTGGCAGACGACGACCGCGTTGTCCCCGTCCGGCGAAAGCTTGCCCCAGGTCCGGAAGGCGATCTGGACGCGCGGCAGGCTCGTGCCCGACTCGAGGTCGAACGGGCCGGGCGGCACGAACCACCGGGTCTCGGGGGCGATGAAGGCCGCGCGCGCCGGTGGAAGGGGGTCGGGAGGCTGATCGACGAAGGGCATGGCCGGCGGCGCGGGAGCGGGAAGCGCCGAATCTACGGGCTGGAACCGGACTCAGTCAAGATAGCGGATAAACCTCCGCTCACATGGAGGAGGGGCGGCGGGGGACGGCCGAACGCAGGCGGAGACGGAAGTGGGCCCGGAGAAACCCGGCCAGCCGATCGACCTCGCCGGGCGCGAAGACCGGAAGCTTCCGGGGGGGCGGCTCGTCGGAGACCACCGCGATGAATCCCCGGTCTCCGGCACAGAGAAAGGTCCGGTCGACGGAGCGCCGGTGCACCTCGATTCGCGGGAGGCGCTCCGACCTCCACCCCTCCACGAGGACCAGGTCGACCGGCGGCAGGAGACGGGCCAGCGCACGGGCCCCTCCCATCCGCGGCGGGCCGAAGACCGCCAGCTGGGCCGGCCCCTGCACGGCCACCGCGAGGGCGCCGGCGCGCAGGAGGAGGTCGCTGTCCTTGCCGGGCACGTCGAAGCCGTGCGGGTGCCCCGAGTGCTTGATGGCCGCCACGCGGATCCCGCTCGCCCCGAGCACCCGGACCAGGCGAACCAGCAGCGTGGTCTTGCCCGATCCGCTGGGCCCGGAGAAGGCCACCACCGGCATCGGCCGCCTCGCCTTTTTCACTCTCCGAGAAGCCATGTCTCCACCCGCTCCCCCTCCGGCACGTCGCCGGTTCCCTCGGGGATCCGGACGTGCGCCTGGGCCGGCGCCTCCCCGGCGCCGATGGCCGAGCCGGGGGCGTCGCCGGCATGGAGGACCCGTCGCCGGACGGGTCCGATCGTTGCCAAGACGTCGGCGTGACGCACCGCGTAACCGCCTATCGCCGAGCAGTCAAAAGGAGGCGCCGCGCCCCGGGCCAGCGCCGCCCGGGAGGGGACGCGTCGGCCGGCCTGGGAAAGCCGGGGAAGAACGATCGGCTCGGAATCGATCGGATCGATCGCTTCGATCACCTTGGGTCGATGTGGTTCGAGCCGGTCCACGGGCGGATGATGCCATCTCAGGCCGTCCGGTGTCTGGCGTTTTCCGCAACCCTTGCGTCCTCGGTGAGTTGATCCACCGCAATACGCAGAGTCTGCAGCAAAACCCGGAAAAACCCGGGCCTGAGTCATGCATCTAGACGAGCGTCAATCAAGGAGCCGCCCATGATCACGACCGCCCCCGTCACCGACTGTGCCTCCTGCTCCCTGGGCGTCGCCTCGGGCGGACGCTGCCGCTTCACCCCATCTGCCCGCGAGGCAGGCGGGAGCCTCTGCGCCCAGGGCGAGCGCCCGCGCACCGTCTACTTCATCAAGGAAGGCTTCGTCGCGCTCTCGGCGGTGAGCCCGAAAGGCTCGGAACTGGTCCTGGCGCTCCGCGGCCCGACCTCGCTCCTCTGCGCCGAGGCCATGACCAACGAGCCTTCGGCCCTGGAGGTGCGCGCGCTCTCTCGGGTGAAGCTCTGCGGCATCGCGGGCGACGCCATGAACCAGTGGCTGGGGCCGGAGCGCAGTCCTGGGCGCGTCATCATCGACCTCCTGCTCGCCGAGTCGCGCATGCAGCGGGACGAGGTCAACTTCCGCCAGGGCGACTGCATGTCCCGGGTGGCCCGCTTTGCTCTCGCCCACGCCAAGTTCCTCGCCGACCGCCCCAACGCCGTGCGCAAGCAGGTCGTGGCGCGGCTCCTCGGCATGCGCCCGGAGACGCTCTCCCGATGCCTGACCCGGCTGGAGCAGGACGGCGTGCTCGATGCGTCTCGCGGCGTGAAGGTCATCGACCATCGCCGCCTCGCCGCCATCGCCATGGAGGACGTGGCCGCCTGATCGCGGTATGATCCCTCCATGTTCGGACTTGGATTCGGCGAGCTGCTCCTCATCGCCGTGGTGCTCCTCCTGGTGTTCGGATCCAGCAAGCTGCCGCAACTCGGGCAGGGGCTGGGCGAGAGCGTGAAGAGCTTCCGGAAGGCCTTTCAGCCGGCGCGCAGCGACGGCGACTCCGACAAGCCCCCCGCGCCGCCGCCCGAGAAGTAGCTCCCCGACGGAGCCCTGCCTCACCGGCCGGACAGAAGGCGCGCCACCCATTCGCTGAATCGCGCCACGGTCTGGCCCAGGGCGTCGGCGAGACGGCGCGTCCACCCTCCCCGCTCCGCCTCCTCCCGGGGCACGAGTCGCGCCTGGGCGGCCCGCTCCTCGAACCAGCGCCTCGCCGCCGCCGCGGTCTCCGGGGCGTCGATCTCCACGAGCGACTCCAGGTTGGCGAGCGAGAGCGGGTCGAGGTTGAAGCTGCCGAGCAAGACCTTGGCGCCGTCCACCACCGCCACCTTGGCGTGGTGCACCGAGCGCGTCCATTCCCGGATCTCCACGCCGGACTCCGAGAGCCGGCGGTAGAGCCGCACCGTGGCGGCGTGGACCAGCGGGACGTCGCTCCGCCCGGCCAGGAGCAGCGTGACCTTCACTCCCCGCCTCGCGGAGGCGGTGATGGATCGGACCGAGCGACGGTCGGGAAGGAAATACGAGTGCGCGGCCAGGATCTCCGAGCGGGCCGCGCCGAAGGCCCGACGGTAGATGTTGCGCAGCCGCCGCCCGCCGCCGATGCCCGACAGGTGGATCTGCACCGGGCCCGGAGGGCGCGGGGGGCGCTCCCCGCGCAGGCGAGCCTCCAGCCACGCAGCCGGTGCCCCGCGGATCTCGACGGCGAGGTCCATCCACTCGGGCTGCTCATCGGCCAGGTCCGGGGCGCGGCCTGGCCCGAGCTGGCCGTACTCGTCGGCGATGTTGATGCCGCCCAGGTAGGCCACCTGGCCATCCACCAGCAAGATCTTCCGGTGGTTGCGGCGGAACCGCCCGGTGAAGAGCGCCAGGAGCGGGTGGTAGATGCGCACCTCGGCCCCGTCCGGCTCCAGCATCAACTGGAGCCACCGGCCGTCGAGTGCCGAGCCCCATCCGTCGAGGATCACCAGGACGCGCACGCCCCGAAGCGCCGCCTCCGAGAGGGCGCGACGGAACTCATCGCCCACCCCTTCGCGGGCCAGATGGTAGACCTCGAGGTGCACCGACTGACGCGCCTCCCGGATGGCGCGGAGCATCCGCGGGAAGGCCTCCCGCCCACCCTGGAGCAGCGTGATGGACTCTCCGTCGGGAGGGTCGTTGGAAACGGGCGCCATCCAGGCGAGGTTACTCCTTCCGGACGCCCCCCCCTCCAAGGATCGGAGGCGTACAATGGAGACCAGGGGGGTGTGCCATGAAACGGATCCTGGTGGCCATCGACGGGTCGGAGCCGGCGGCCCGCGGCGCGCGTCTGGCGGCCGACATCGCGGTCCGGTTCGGCGCACGGTTGACGCTCCTGTACGTGGTCCCGCGCCTCCTGTTGCCACCGGACGTCTACGGCCTCACGGTGGAGGAGGTCGAGCGGGAACACCGCGCCCACGCCGATCGCATCCTCCATGGGGCGCTCACCACGCTGGGCGACGCGGGTGTCGCGATCGACTGCCAGGTCCTCTCCGGTCCTCCGGCCGAGACCCTGGCCGAGGCCGCCGCCGCTCCCGACGTGAGCCTCGTGGTGGTCGGAAGCCGCGGCCAGGGCGCGGTGGCGCGGGTGCTCCTGGGGAGCATCTCCGATCGACTGGTCCACGTCTGCCCGAAGCCCATCCTGGTCGTCCACTGAGGCATCGGACCGCCCGCCGGGGCCGTGCCGTTGATCTGGGCCTCGCCGGGGCCTAGATTCCGTGCCCGCATGGGCGAATCCCTCCTCGACGAGCTGAAGCGCTACGTGGGCTTCTGCCCGGCCGACGAGGCGGCCCTGCGCGAGCTGTGGGCCGCGGCCACGCCGCACTTCCCGGAGATCGCCAGCGCCTTCTACGATCGGATCCTCACTCACGCCGGGGCCCGGCGGGCGCTCACCGGGGGCGAGAGCCGGGTGGGCCAGCTTCGAGTGACGCTGGTGCGCTGGATGGGCGAGGCCCTCGGCGGGCCGTGGGATGAGGCGTGGTGGGAGTCGCACTGCCGCATCGGGCGCGTCCACGTTCGCATCGACCTTCCCCAGCACTACATGTTCGGCGCCATGAACCTGATCCGGGCGGAGCTCGGCAAGGTGACCGAACGGACCTGGGCCGACGACGCGCCCCGGCGCGAGCAGGTCCAGATGGCGCTCGGAAAGGTGCTGGATCTGGAGCTGGCCATCATGCTGCACACCTACCGGGAAGATCTGGTTTCCAGGGTGTCCCGCTCCGAGCGGCTGGCCACCTTCGGGCAGCTGGTCGGCTCCATCGGCCACGACCTGCGAAATCCATTGGGGGTCATCGAGAGCTCGCTCTTCCTCCTTCGGGGACGGGTGGGCGAGGACGAGCGCATCAGGAAGCACATCGACCGCATCGGAGATCAGGTCCGTCTCTCCAACGAGATCATCTCCGGCCTCCTCGACATGGTCCGGGATCGACCGCTGCCGCTGGAGCGCGTGCCGGTGACCGCTCTCCTGAACGGCGCGGCCGAGTCGGTACCGCGACCCGCCGAGGTCGCGCTGACCGTCCAGGGGCTCGAGGGGCTCGACGTGGTGGGGGACGCCACACAGTTGCGCCAGGCGCTCGTGAACCTCATCTTGAACGCGGTGCAGGCCGCCTCGCCGGCCGGCGAGGTGCGGGTGCGGGTGCGGCGAGAGGGTTCCACCGCGGCCATCGACGTCGAGGACACCGGCCCGGGCGTCGCCGAGTCTGTCCGCGGCCGGCTCTTCGAGCCGCTCATCACCACCAAGGACCACGGAAGCGGGCTCGGCCTGGCGCTCGTGAAGCGTGTGGCCGAGCGGCATGGCGGCTCGGTCGGGCACGAGCCCTGCCCCGGCCGCGGCGCCCGCTTCACCCTCCGGATTCCCGTTCCGTGACCACCATGCGCCGCTATCTCTTCGTCGACGACAACCTGGAGTTCGCGGAGAACATGGTGGAGATCGTGGGCGACTGCGGGGTCGACTGCGAGATGGCCGGCAGCGGCGCCGAGGCCCTCGAACGAGTGAAGCGAACCCGGTTCGACGCCGTCGTCACCGACATGCGCATGCCGGAGATGGGCGGCGCGGCGGTGGTCCATGAGATCCGGCGCATCGATCCGGGGCTGCCGGCGGTGGTCCTCACCGCGCACGCCGGCGACGCGGATCTGGAGTCCGCCCGGCGCGAGGGGTTGGTGGCGGTGCTCTCCAAGCCCGCTCCCATCGAGCGGCTGCTCGCACTGCTCGGGGCGGCCCGCAGGGACGGATTGCTCGTGGTGCTCGAGGACGACGCCGCCCTGCTCGACAACCTCACGGAGGCGCTGCGCCTGCGCGGCTTCGCGGCGGTGACCGCGTCGTCCGTCCTCGACACCGAGCGGCTCGGGCCGGTGCGCCCCTTCGCCGCGCTGGTGGACTTGAAGATTCCCGGCGGCGCCGACGGCGAGGCGGTGCGCCGGCTCGAGGCTCGCTTCCCCGGGCTCCCGCTCCTGGCGGTCACCGCTTCCCCATCGTCGGCGCCCGCACACTGCCGGGCGGTCTTCCAGAAGCCCTTTGACACGGTGGCGCTCCTCGATGCCGTGGAGAGGCTCCATGGCGAAAGGCATCCCCTTCCGTGAACCCGCACGCTTCCGTCCGCCGCCCTCGCGTCCTTGTGGTCGACGACAACGCCGCGCTGGCCGAGAACCTCCGCGACATCCTCGAGGAGGCCGGCTTCGCGGTCCGCGCCGCCGGGACGTGCGCCGAGGCCCATGCCGTCGCCCGATCCGGCTTCGACGTCGCGCTGGTGGACCTGACGCTCCCCGACGGCAACGGGACGGAACTCGCCCAGGAGCTCAAGGATGCCTCGCCCGACAGCGAGGTGGTGCTTCTCACCGGCCACGCCACCATGGAGTCCGCGCTCGACGCGGTCCGGGCCGGGGCCTGCGCCTTCCTCCAGAAGCCGGTCAACCCGCCCGAGCTGATCATGACGCTCGAGACGGCCATGCGCCACGTCCGGCTTCACTCGGAGAAGAGAGAGCTGGCCCGGCGCGCCGCCATGGCCGAGAAGCTGGCCGCGGTGGGAACCATGACGGCCGGCCTGTCCCACGAGATCCGGAATCCATTGAACGCCGCGGCGCTCCAGCTCGTCGTGCTCGAGCGCCGGGTCGGCAAGCTCCCCGGTCCCGAGCAGGGGCCGCTGCTGGCGCCGCTGCACCTGGTGCGGGACGAGATCCGGCGCCTCGACCACATCCTCGAGGACTTCCTGCAGTTCGCCCGGCCCCGGGAGTTCTACCCCAAGGCGGTCGAGGTCGCGCCGGTCCTCGACCGGGTCCTCACGCTGATCGGGGGACCCGCCGAGAAGCGCCACGTGCGGGTGATCCGGGACTTCGAGGCGGTCCCGCCGGTTGCCGGCGACGAGGAGCGGCTGCAACAGGTCGTCATGAACCTTGGGCTGAACGCCCTCGCCGCCGTCCCGGAGGGCGGATGGATCCGGGTTTCCTGTCGCGCCGGCGACGACCCGGAGACCGTCGATATCCTCATCGACGACAGCGGGCAAGGCGTCCCGCCGGAGATCCGGGAGCGAATCTTCGAGCCCTTCTTCACCACCAAGGCCGAAGGGTCGGGGCTCGGGTTGCCGATCGTCCACGCCATCGTGACCCAGCACGGAGGGACCATCACGGTCGAGGACGCGCCCGAGGGCGGGGCGCGTTTCGCGCTGCGGGTTCCGCGGGCGCGCTGAAGTCGCGGGCGCTCGCCTGCCGTCAAGAGCCGGTGGGCTCCTCGGGGAGGTCGTCGCCGTCCCGCTCCCCGGTGGCGCCGGTGGCGTACTCCTTGAGGCGGTACTGGATCTTCCGGACGCTGATGCCCAGGATCTCGGCGGCGCGTGAGGTCGACCCGCCCACCATCTCGAGCGTTCGAAGGATGGCCTCGCGCTCGATCTCGTAGAGGGTGGCGCCCGGGATGAGCGCGCCTGGAGTCCGCTCTCGCGGGCGCGGCCCCCGCAGGGTGGGCGGCAGGTCGTCGGCCGTCATCTCCAGCCCCTTGGCCAGGACCACGGCGCGCTCCACCACGTTCTCCAGCTCCCGGACGTTGCCCGGCCAGTCGTGGGCGAGGAGCGCGTTCAGCGTGCCGGGCGCCAGCCCGCGGATCTCCTTCGCGTAGGCCTTGCAGTACTTCTCGACGAAATGGCTGACCAGGGCCGGGATGTCCCCCTTGCGCTGGCGGAGCGGCGGCAGCGTCACCGCCACCACGTTCAACCGGTAGTAAAGGTCCTCGCGGAACTTTCCGTTCTTCACCTCGGAGGCGAGGTCGCGGTTGGTGGCGGCCACGAGGCGCACGTCGACCTTGAGGGTCGAGACCCCGCCCACCCTCTCGAACTCCTTCTGCTGGAGGACGCGGAGCAGCTTGATCTGGAGAGCGGGCGAGATGTCGCCGATCTCGTCGAGGAAGAGAGTCCCTCCGTCGGCCAGCTCGAAGCGCCCTTCCCTGCGGCCGATGGCGCCGGTGAAGGCCCCCTTCTCGTGCCCGAAGAGCTCGCTCTCCAGAAGGGTTTCCGAGAGCGCCGCGCAACTCACCTTGATGAACGGACGGTCGCGCCGTGGAGACTCCTCGTGAAGGGCCTGGGCGATGAGCTCCTTGCCGGTGCCCGATTCGCCGAGGATGAGCACGGTGGCGCGGGTGGGCGCGGCGCGCTTGACCACCTCGTAGACCGCCTGCAGCTCGGGCGCGTCGCCGACGATGTTGTGAAAGCGGTAGCGCTCCCGCACCCGCTCGCGGAGGTTCTGGGTCTCGCGCTGAAGGCGCAGCTTCTCGAGGGCCTTCTCGAGCACCACCAGGACGGCGTTCACGTCGAGCGGCTTCACCAGATAATTCTCGGCGCCGGCGCGCATGGCCTCGACGGCCGCCTCCACGCTCGCGAAGGCGGTCATCATCACGAAGACCGAGTCGGAACCCTGCTCGCGCGCCTTCCTGAGGAGCGTGATGCCGTCCATCCTGGGCATCCGGACGTCCGCGAGCACCGCGGCCGGCGCGAACGACTGCATGAGTTGCAATGCGTCCTCGCCGTCGGCCGCCTCGACGACCTCGTAGCCTTCCTCGCTCAGGATGTCCCGGAGCGCCTGGCGCGCGTTCCCCTCGTCGTCGACGACGAGGATGCGCTCCTTCCCGCTCCTGGGTGTGTTCTTGCTCACCGTCATCTTCGCTCGATCGCCTCCATGTCCCCGGACCAGCGCAAGGGCTGCGGGGGGTCGCATCTTATGCACGCCTTGAGTGCCCCGGTCTACCCCGATACCGGCCAAACGTCTGATGCTGCGGCGTTCTTCCCGATTGCAGGTCGAAAACGGGACGGCGAAAGCGTTGCGGAGCTCAGGCGCTTCCGCCCAACTCTCTAAGACGCCCGACCCGGTCATAGGGGCGCCACCGGAACTGCGCACCGAGCGCCTCCGCCTCGCGCCGGCAGGCACCCTCGTCGAGTCCGGGGACTCCCACGAAGCTGGCCTCGACCTCGGGAACATGGCGCACGGCGGAACGGATGAACCCCCGGGCGGCTTCCCAGGCCTTCTCGCCGTGCTGGTTCGGGCAGAGCCTGGCATAGGTCGGCGCGTCGGGGGCGTTCAGGGAGACGACGACGGTGCCCACCCCCGCGGCCGCCAGTTCGGGCGTGACGTCCCTCCCCTCCCGGAGGTTGGCGAGCCCGTCGGTGTCGACGCGCACCCGCTTCACACCGGCGCGGACGAGGCGCCTCGCCACCTCGAGGAGGACGTCGAGGCGCCGGGTCGGCTCGCCGAGCCCCGTGAAGACCACCTCGGAGCGTCCGGCAAGCCCCTCCCGCTCGACCTGCGCCCAGACCTCGTCGACCGAGGGGGCACGCATGAGGCGGAGATCATGCCCGCCCACCACCCAGTCGTCGTCCCGGATCTTGGGGCAGAAGATGCACGCGAGCGTGCAGACCGAGGTGACGTTCAGGTAGAGCGCGTCGCCGAGCGCGTAGGCGTACACCGGCGCCGGGACAGAACGGGGCGAGGACACCAACGGAACTTAATCGTCGCCGGGCCGGTGGCCACTGCAGCCGAGGCACAAGCGAGCTTCGGGAATGGCGCGAAGCCTCTGGAGTCCGAGCGGGCCGCCGCAAGAGATGCAGGTGCCGTAGTTGCCGGCCACGATCCGCCCCAGGGCGGCATCGACCTCGGAAAGTTCCCGGGCAACCTTCTCGGCGAGGATGCCCTCGGGGATCTCGTCGTCGGGATGGTAGGACGCGCCGTTCCCGTGGGATTCGGACTGCGTGCGGCGCAGTGCGTTTCGCCGATCGAGGAGGAGCGACCTCGCTTCGCTGTCGATGCGGCTCATGAAAGGAAAGTTTCCCCGGCGCCACCTGGCGCGCCGGATCTCTTTTCACGGGTCGTGCCGAACCGGAACTTCCATGAAATCAGCGGTCTTCGTTCGCACTGCTTGCGTCTCCCCCCGACGGGGGCGCATCTCTTGCGCGGGGCCTCAATCGGTGTCCGATTCCTCGACACCCTTCCTGCTCACGCGCAGGAGTGTGGCCAGCGCGCGCAGCGCGTCGGTGGTCGTGAAGATCCCGACGATGGCCGCATTGTCGACCACCAGCGCCGAACCGTGCCTGTGGGACGCCATGGCCTCGGCCACTTCCTCGAGGGCGGCGTCGGGCTCGACGACGAAGGGCTCGGAGCTCATCGCCTCCTCGACCAGCTCCCGGGCGGCGTCCACGCCGCGAAGCGTCTCCAGCAGGTAGAGGTCCCGCTGCGACACGACGCCGATCACCTTGCCGTCGTCGATGACCGGGAGGTGGCGCACGCCCCGTTCGCGCATCGTCTGGTGAGCCTCGGCAAGCGTGTGCCGGCTCGTGATCGAGTGCGGGCTCAGGGTCATGAACCGCCGGATGGTGTATCGCGACATCGGCTCCTCCGCTGGCTTGCCGACACAGTAACCCCGGAACGCCCGGTTGTCTCGAACCTCCGCCTGGGTTAGCTTCCGCGCACCATGGAGAAGACCTGGGTCAAGGACGTCAAGGAAGGCGAGCGCGTGAAGGGCGTCTTCGCGGTCGCTCGCAAGGCGGTTCCCACGGCAAAGAGCGGCAAGACGTATCTCGCCGCCACGCTGGTCGACCGCACGGGGGAACTCGAGGCGCGATCCTTCGACCGGGTCGAGGAGCTGTCGGCGCTCTTCGAGGAGAGCGACCTCGTCGAGGTGGAGGGCGTCATCGGCTCCTTCCAGGGCAAGCCCCAGCTCCGGGTCGAGTCGGTGGCCAAGGTGGACCCCGGCACCGTGGGTCTCGACGCTGCCGACTTCGCGTGGGTCCCCGCCCCAGAGCCGCGGAAGCCGGAGAAGGCTGCGGCCGTGGAGACCTCCGACGCCAACTGGACCGAGCTCCTCGGCCTCATCGATGCCATCACCGATGTCCACGTGAAGGAGCTCGTGGCCGTCTTCCTCGCCGACGACGACCTCGCCGCCCGGCTGCGCCGCGCCCCGGCTGCGAAGAGCGTTCACCATGCCTACCCCGGCGGCCTGCTCGAGCACACGGTGAGCTGCATCAAGCTCTCCCACCGCATCGCCGATCAGTATCCCCAGCTCGATCGCGATCTGCTCGTCGCCGGCGCATTCTTCCACGACCTGGGCAAGATCCGCGAGCTCGCCTACGAGCGAGGCGTCGAGTACACCGACGAGGGACGGCTGGTCGGCCACCTCGTCATGGCTGCCCAGTGGATCCACGACAAGGCTCGGCGGGTGGGCGTGCCGCGCGAACTGGAGCAGCACGTCGTGCACATGGTCCTCTCGCATCACGGCAAGCTCGAGTACGGTTCGCCGAAGACGCCGGCCACGCTCGAGGCGCTCGTCACCCACTTCATCGACGACCTCGACAGCCGCATGAACTCCTGGGTCGGCCTGATGGGACGCGACGGCGGCTCGCGCCGCTGGACCGACTCGCAGAACATCTACGGCCACAACATCTGGCGGGGAACGCTGCCCACCGCACAGGTGGAGAAGAAGGCGCCTCCGCCGGAGTTCATGACCCCGGTGATCTACGTCCCGAGGGTGGCGCCACAGGGACAGGCTCCGCGCAAGGCGCTGGAGAAGAAGCCGAAGCTCGCCCGCCCCGCGAGGGCGGAGCGAACCGAGCCGAGGCCCGCCGCCGACACCGGTCATGGAACCGCCGCCTCACCTTCGGCCTCACCTTCGGCCGCGCCTTCCGACGGCGCCGCTCCCAGGCCCGAGCGTACCGAGGCTCCGCCGCGCGCCGATCGGCCGGCTCGCCCCGATCGGCCCGACCGGGGCTTTCGCGGACCGGGTGGGCCGGGCGGACCCGGTGGACCCGGCGACCGCAAGCCGCGCTACACGGGGCCGCGCCTGCCGGGCGACAGGGGTCCGAGCGCCCGACCCGACAAGCCGAAGAGCCTGACCCACAACCCCTTCGCGGCGCTGGCGGCCAAGGTCCAGGCCGGACGTCCGGAGGCAGCGCCCGAGGCGATTGCGGCCGAAGCGGCTCCGGCCGAAGCGGCTGCGGATTCCATTCCCCCGCCGCCGCCCGAGGTCGTCATGCCCGAGGTCGTGCCGCACGAGGTGCTCCAGCCCGAGGTCTCGGCTCCGGCACCCCAGCCGCCTCCTGATCCCGCCGCCACCCTGGGTGGCGAGCCGACTCCCTGACCCGTGGCCCCGTTCGGCCGCACCGCCGCGATCTTCGACGTCGACGACTCACTGCTCGACGGCAACGCCGGCACGATCTTCAGCTGGTACCTCTACAGCGAGAAGATCATGCTGCCGGAGATCCGATCCCGCATCCCGCGGCTCGTCTACGAGTTCGCGCGGCGACGCCTCACCGAGCGGGACATGGTCGAGCTGGGGTCGCGCTGCCAGGCCGGGCTCTGGGTCGACGACATCCGCGCCCACGCGCAGGACTGCTTCGAACGGCACCTCAAGAAGCGCATCACGGCCGGCGCGGCTCGTCAGATCCGCAAGCACCTGCTCTCCGGCCACTTCGTCCTCATCGCCTCCGGCTCGCCGCAGGTCATCGTGGACGAGGTGGCCCGCCACCTCCGCGTCCACGGCGCCATCGGCACCCGAACCCGAGCCGTCGACGGAAAGGCCACTCCCGACATCCTGCCCCCCATCGTCTTCCAGGACGGCAAGCGGGAGGCGGTCTCGCGGGCACTCGAGCGGGAGGGGCTCGACCTGGCCCGCAGCTGGCTCTACTCCGACTCCCCGGCCGACGTGCCTCTCTTCGAGGCGGTCGGCCACCCGGTGGTGGTGAATCCGAAGGAGGCGTTCCGCCTGGTCGCCGAGCAGCGCGGGTGGCCGGTGGTGAAGTGGAAGGAGCGGAACAAGGAAGCCCAGGCCGACCTGGCCAGCGAATGGTCGAGCTGGGACGGTTAGCACCGGCTCCCTACGGGAGCCGGAAGAACCTCACCGCATTCCCGGTCGTGATCTCCGCCACCTCGCCCGGCGTCGCGCCCCACAGCTCGGCCACCTTGGCGGCGACGTGGACCACGTGGGCCGGCTCGTTGCGCTTGCCCCGGAAGGGCACCGGGGCGAGGAACGGGCTGTCGGTCTCTACCAGCAGCCGGTCGCGCGGGATGCGGCGCACGGCGTCGCGGATGGCGTCGGCGGCCTTGAAGGTGACGACCCCGGCCACCGAGATGTGAAGCCCGAGGTCCAGGTAGGTCCGGGCCGCCGCCCAGTCGCCGGTGAAGCAGTGGATGACCCCGCCTGCGGCCGGAATCCCCTCCTCCCGGAGCACCGCGGCGCAGTCGACGTCGGCCTCGCGCACGTGGACCACGAGCGGCTTCCCGACGCCACTCGCGATCCGGATGGAGCGGCGGAAGCTCTCCCGCTGCACCTCACGCGGAGAGAGGTCGTAATGGTAGTCGAGGCCGGTCTCGCCCACGGCCACCACCGCCGGGTCGGCGGCCAGGCGCGCGCTTCGCTCCCAGTCCGCCTCCGGGACCCGGGCGCACTCGTGCGGGTGGATCCCGGCGGTCGCAGCGAAGACGCCGGGACGCGAGCGAGCCAGCTCGAGCGCGTTCCCGAAGTCGCCGGGGGCGCGCCAGAGCCCGACCGCCACGATGCGGTCCACTCCCGCGGCCCGGGCGCGGTCCACCACCGCCTCGATATCGCCCCGGAAGTCCTCGAAGTCGAGGTGGGCGTGGGAGTCGACGAGACTCACTTGACGCGGGTCCCCGGGGGCACTCCCTCGTCGACCTGGACCGCGCGCGGCGGGTCTCCGGCGGCCAGCAGCATCCCTTGCGAGGTGATGCCCCGCAGCGCGCGCGGCTCGAGGTTCGCCACCACGACGATGCGCCGGCCGACCAGCTCCTCGGGCGCCGGATAGGCCGCGGCGATCCCGGCCACGATGGTGCGCGGCTCCGGCTCGCCGACGTCGACGGTGATCTGAAGAAGCTTGTCCGCCCTGGGAACGCGCACGACGGCGCGGACGAGTCCCACCCTGAGCTCCACCTTGGTGAAATCGTCGAAGCCGATGATGCCAGGCGCGGCCACCGGCTTGGCGGAAGCCTCGGCGGCGGGCGTGGCGACGAGGAGGGCCACCTGCTTGGCGTCGAGCCTCGCCACCTGGGGCGGCTTCGCGCGCGCGACGACGGGCGGGCCCACGAAGGGGTCGAAGTCGGGGCCCCACGTGCCGGGGCGAGCCTGGCCGAAGGCTGCCGCCAGGTCGTCCGCGAAGACCGGCATCACCGGCCAGAGCAGGACGGCCATGGCCCGGATCGCCCGGGCGCAGGAGAGAAGCAGCCGCTGCGAGGCGGGGGAGGTCGGCGCCTCCCAGGGCTTGGCCTCCTGGAGCCGCTTGTTGCACACGCCGGCCACCTGGTTCACGAGCCGGACCACCTCGCGGAACTCGAGAGCCAGGTAGGCAGCGCGGGACAGCCGGAGGGCCTCCCTGATGGCGCTCGCGATTCCCTCCTCCGGCTCGCCCGAGACCTCGCCACCGGCCCGCTCGACGAGCGCGAAGACTCGCGAGGCCAGGTTGGCGACGTTGTTGGCCAGGTCGGCGTTGATCCGGTTGCGAAACTCGTCGAGGGAAAGGTCGAGGTCCGTCACGCCGGAGCCGAGGTTGGCCGCGTAGTAGTAGCGGAGCAACTGGGGATCGAGGCCGCTGTCGAGGTAGGTCCGGGCGGTGACGAACGTGCCTCGCGACTTGGACATCTTCTCGCCGTTCACGGTGAGATGACCGTGCACGGCCAGCCGGTGGGGGAGCTTCAGCCCCGCCGCGCCCAGCATGGCCGGCCAGAACACGGCGTGGAAGCGGAGGATGTCCTTGCCGATGAAGTGCTCGAGGCGCGAGGGCGAACCGGGCGAAAGGTAGGCGGCCTCGAAGGCCGCGGGATCGAGGTGCGAGCCCCCCGTGGCCTCCGTCGCGAAGTAGTGCTCGGCCGAGGAGAGGTAGCCGATGGGCGCATCGAGCCAGACGTAGATGAACTTTCCCGGGAAGTCGGGGTCCTTCACCGGGAAGCCGAAGTAGGGCGCGTCGCGGGTGATGCACCAATCCTGGAGGTCGTCGAGCCAGCCCTTCACCTGCTCCCGGACCGCGGCGTCGAGGTGCCCCTCCCCCTCCACCCAGGCCCGGATGTCGGGCTCCACCTTGTTCAGGTTCACGTAGGCGTGGTCGCTCGCGCGGACCACCGGCGCGGTGCCGCAGAGCACGCAGCGCGGGTCCTTCAGTTCCCGAGGGTCGTAGGTCGTCCCGCACTTCTCGCACGCGTCTCCGTACTGCCCGGGCGTGGCGCACTTCGGGCAGGTCCCCTTCACGAAGCGGTCGGGGAGAAAGCGGGCGTCGGTCTGGCAGTAGAGCTGCTCCACCGACTTCTTGTAGATGAGCCCCTTGGCCTTGAGCGCGTCCCAGATCCGCCAGGCCCATTTCCGGTTCTCCTCGGAGTCGGTGGTGTAGTAGGTGCTGAAGTCCACCCCGAATCGCTGGAAGTCGGCGAGCTGCTCCCGCCGGTAGCGCTCCACGAACTCCTCGGGACTGACGCCGGCCCTGGCCGCATTCACCTCGATGGGCGTGCCGTGGGAGTCGGCGGCGCACACGTAGGTCACCTCGTCGCCGATGGAGCGCCGGAAGCGCACGTAGACGTCGGTCTGGATGTACTCGACGAGGTGGCCCATGTGGACCGAGCCGTTGGCGTACGGCAGGGCGCTCGTCACGAGAAGCTTCTGGCTCAAGCGGATCTCCTCTCCCGATCCGGGGCGCGGAGCAGCCCGACGAGGCATCGCTCGACGAGGACCGCGCCATCGGATCCGGTCTTCATGGAATGGTCGGCCTCGGCCAGCGACGCGAGGCCGTCGAGCAATTCACTTCTCGTGAACCGAATGGCCGCCTGGTACTTCATCCAGAACCCGTAGGGCTTTCGCTCCCCCAGTTCCTCGGGCTCGATGGTGGGGAGGACGATGGCGCTCCAGTCGCCAAAGGTGGCGAGCCGCTTCCCGCCGGAGGCCAGGCGCCCCCGCTCCTGCTCGACCAGCATCCGCCGGATCGTACCGGCCAGCGAGCCCACCCACATGTGGGGGCTGGCGCCGTCGGCGAGGCCGCGGCGCAGGACCCCCAGCGCTCCGGCGAGGTCGCGAGCCTCGACGGCGTTGCCGAGCGCGAAGAAGGGGTCGGAGGCGGTGCGCACCACCACCGCGTCGACGTCGGCGATGCCGATCTCCCTGCGGTCCCCGACGAATGCGGCCAGCTTCGCCACCTCGGCGGCCAGCGCGCGCGCGTCGGTTCCCACCAGCGCCGCCAGCCGGTCCTCGGCACCCGGGTCCACCGACTTCCCGGTGCCGGCGAGCATCTCCGCGAGAATCGGCCCGAGCACCGGCCGCTTGGCATCCCAGGTTCCCTCGCTCTTCACGGCGAGCGTGATGCGGCACCCCGCCTCGGCCAGCCGCTTCACCACCGGGAGCCGGCCGTCCACCTTCCCGGCCGCGATCACCAGGACGTATCCGGGCGGGAGCCCGCGCTCGAGAAGACCCTCGAGGGCGGAGACGTCGTCCTTCGCGGCCTGGAGGTTCTTCTCCCCGGCGTAGCGGCTGGCGTCCCGCAGGAAGGCGCCGTCCTCGGGCCGGAGCCCTTCGTCGGGCTGGAGCTTCCGCTCCCACTCGTCGACCGGGGGTGGCGACTCGCCGCAGAGGTCGGCGGTGGACCAGCCGAACCGTGCCGCCAGGGCCACCAGCCGCCGCGCCGCCTCCCGTTGCCGCCCCTCGCGCCACATGTCGCCTGCCCTCGCGAAGGCGCCGGCGAGGTCCTCCTTCGATTGCAGGAAGGCCGGCTCGGCCACGACCACGACCTTGCCGCCGCCGAAGAGGCCGCCGGTGGCCAGTTCCGCCGCCACCTCGGCCGGGCTGGCCGCCGCGTCCAGCTCCACCAGGTTGAGCGAGCGCCGTTCCTCCGGCACGAGAGCCTCGGCGATGCTGCGCCCGCCCCGCTGGGTGAGAAAGGGGTCGCCATCGAGCAGGTAGACCGCGGACGGATTCCCGGCGCGGATGGCGGCCAGCGCACCGTCCAGGTCGAGCCCTGGCTCCTTCTTCCGCGCCGGCGCCCTAGCCATGATGGAACCACCCGATCAGCATGTGCTCGAGCGCCAGCGGGCCGCTGGCGTTGTGACGGAGCGCGGCGAGGGTCCGGCGGACCGACTCGATCCGGCGCAGCGCCGCCTCGGGCCCCAGCTTCGCCGCCAGCTCGGTGGCGCCGGCGAGATCGGCCAGCGCCAGGGGAACGGTCGCCCCGCCAGAGGCCCGGACCAGCACGTCCCGCAGCCAGACCAGCAGGAGCTCGCACAGCTCGCGGGCCTGCTCTCGCTTCTCTCCGCGCCGCTTCGCAAAGGCGATCCAGGCCCGGGCGTCGCTGGCGGGCAACGCCGCCGCCTCCTCGACCGCCTCGCGCCGGCTGCCGATGGCCTCGGCGTCGAGCGCCAGCGCCTTCCCGAGCGAGCCGGCCGCGAGCGTGGTGGCCAGGCGGGCCAGCTCCGGCGGACGGCCGGCGGCGACGAGACGGCCCTCGACGACCGCGGCGGGAAGCGGCGCGAACGGAAGTCGCAGGCAGCGGGAGCGCACCGTGGGCAGGAGGCCGTCGGCCGACGAGGAGACGAGCACCAGCGTGGTCTCCGGGGGCGGCTCCTCGAGCGTCTTGAGAATCGCGTTCTGGGACTGCGGATTCATGGCGTCGGCGGGGTCGAGGAGGACGAAGCGCCGGCGTCCCTCGAACCGGCGCAGCGAGAGGCGCCGGTCCACCAGCTCGCGAACCTGGTCCACCACGATGTCGCGCGACGGGGTTCGCCCCCCCTTGGGCTCCCATCGCCCTGCACGCGCCATGTCGCGCTCCCGCTCGACCACCAGGACGTCCGGGTGGACCCCGCGCGCGATCTTCCGGCAGGGAGGGCAGGCACCGCAGGCATCGCCGTCGGCGCGCGCACAGTTGGCGGCCTGGGCGAGCAGCCGCGCCACCGTTCCCTTTCCGACTCCCTCCGGTCCGGCGAACAGGTAGGCGTGGTGGAGCGCGCCGCGGCGAAGCGCCGCGCGCAGGGCATCGACGGCCCGGTCCTGGCCGATGATCTCCGAGAAGGGCATGAGGCGCGGGAAAGATAACACGGGGGGGCGCGCCGCTGCGGCCGCCGCTACGGTTCCCGGCCGGCCAGTCGCGCCACCGCCTCGGCCAGCTCCCGCGGGTCCACAGGCTTCGCCAGGAACGCCTGGAAACCGGCACCGAGGGCGCGATCCCGGTCGGTGGCCTGCGTGTAGGCCGTGAGCGCGGCCGCGGGCACCAGTCCACCCTGGGCCGGATCGAGTTCGCGGATCCGGCGGATGAGCGAGATCCCGTCCTCGCCGGGCATCCCGATGTCGGAGAGGAGCACGTCGGGCGGCTCGGCAGCCAGGGCCTGGAAGGCGTCCGCCGCCGTGGAGGCGGTCGAGACGCGGGCGCCGGCCTGCTCGAGCAGGTGGCGAACCGCCTCGAGGGTATCGGCGTCGTCGTCCACGACCAGGACGTGCAGGCCGGAAAGGCTGTCACCTTCTGTGAATCCTGGCGCGAGGCGAGGCCATGAACGCCCCGTCTGCCTCGGCTCCGGGCGCGGGAGATCGATGGGGAGTGGCAGATCGACCGTGAGACACGCGCCCTGGTTTCTTCCCGCGCTGGCGGCGGCGACGCTGCCGCCGTGGGCCTCGACGAGGTGGCGCACGATGGCGAGGCCGATGCCGAGGCCCCCATGGGCGCGGGTCGGGCTCGAGTCGGCCTGGCGGAAGCGCTCGAAGATGTGGGGGAGGAATCCGGGGTCGATCCCGGTCCCGTCGTCCTGCACCTGAAGCCGCACGCGGTCCGGAAGGCGGCACAGGCGCACCTCGACGCGGCCGCCTGGAGGCGTGAACTTGATGGCGTTCGCGAGCAGGTTCCACACCACCTGTTGCAGGCGACCCGGATCGCCGCGGACCAGGCCGGCTCCGGGCTCGAGATGGAGGTCGACGGCGATGCCCTTGGCGTTGGCGGCCGGGCCGACGGTGTCGGCGGCGGCCTCCACGGCCACGGACAGATCGACCTCCCGGACGTCGAGCTTGAGCCGCCCCCGGACGATGCGAGCCACGTCGAGCAGGTCATCGACGATCTGCGCCTGCGTCATGGCGCTCCGCTCGATGGCCTCCATGGCCCGGACCGTCGCAACGGCGTCGAGCCGGCCGGTGCGGAGCAGCCTGGCCCAGCCCAGCACGGCGTTCAGCGGGGTGCGCAACTCGTGGGAGACGGTGGCGATGAACTCGTCCTTGGTCCGGCTGGCCCGCTCGGCCTCGGCGCGGGCCTCCTGCTCCCGGGCCAGAAGCGCGGCGCGCTCGGCCTCCCCGCGGCGCGCCTCGGTTCGGTCGCCGAAGATGAGCGCGACGCCCTGGGGTTGCCCACCCTCGGCGCGAATGGGCGCGGCAGATCCCTCGACGGGGTATTCGGCGCCGGAAAAGGCGACGAGCGTGACCCCAGCCCCGAGCGGCGCCGGGCCGCCCCTCGCCAGCGCGGCGGCCACCGGGTCGGGGATGGGCTGCCGGCTCTCGTCCACCGCGCGGAACACCTCTCCGAGCGGGCGCCCCACCGCCTGGAGACCAACCCCGGTGAGCTTCTCGGCCACCGCGTTCACCAGCGTCACCACGCCGTCCACGTCGGTGGCGATCACGGCGTCGCCGATGGACGCCAGCGTGGTTCGCAGCCACTCCCGCTGCTTGCGCTCGGTCTCCTCGGCGCGGAGCCGTTCGCCCTCCATGTCGCCCAGCGCCAGCGCGTTCCAGTAGACCACCGCGGCCGCCACCACCACCGCGCTCACCACCACGAAGGAGGCCCCGAGGAGGGCCTCGTACTTTCCGGCGCGGGGCCCCACCACTAGGAAGAGCCAGCCCACCCCGATGGGCACCACGAAGACGGCCCCGATGAGCCGTCGCGCCATGAATCCCGCCAGGCCTGGGCCGGTGAAGACGCCCATGAGCCCTGACTGGGGCCGGTCGAAGAGCAGCGAGGTGACCAGCAGGAGGAAGGCGATCCCGGCATAGAGGGGCACCCGCGTGTTGGCGGCCAGCCCCTCCATCGGCTCCACGCCGTAGGCGAAGCCGATGACGGCCTGGAGGGGGACGAGCGCCGCCGCGAGCGCCAGCAACTGTGCCGGCCGGGTCCCGGCCTCGGTCTCCAGGTCGTGCACGACGAGCGCGATCCCGATGAAGAGGAAGGCCAGCGCGCTGTTCGGCGCCATCCGGCCTGGATAGGTCGTGCCGGCGGCACCTGGCGGCTCCTTCACCAGCAGCTGGTCGATCCCCAGGTTGACCGACGCGACGTACTCGACGAGCGTGAAGAACCCCACCGAGGCCACCACCGCCCCGGCGATCTTCGCCACCAGGCGCGCCCGCGGCCCGGAACGGCGCGAGGCCAGCGTTCGGGCAGAGAGCCCCGCCGCCAGGAATCCCATCGCCGAGTTGGCCTTCACGCTCAGGGAACCCGGGAAGCCGGCTCGGAGGAGCGGCAGGTCGAGCGCCCAGCCGATGAGCACGGCGATCCCGAGGAACGCGGTGGCCTCCGCGGCGGCGCGGCCCAGCATCTCGAGGTTCTGGGGAAGTCGCCGGGAGTCGACGGACATGGGGGCGGCGGGCGGGTAGGCGTCCGGCTGTCCCTGTATGTTGACCCGCTCTCCCCCGGAAGCGCAAGCGGCGCTCCGACCGGCGAGTGGACCGGTCCGGGGCCCGTGCTACCCTTCCGGGAGGAGGACGCCATGAAGATCACCCCCCTCGACATCCAGCAGAAGCGCTTCGCCCGCGCCCTTCGCGGCTACGATCGAGACGAGGTCGAGGCCTTCCTCTCCCTGGCCGCCACGGCGTTCGAGGACCTCGTGAAGGAGATTCACGCGCTGCGCGAGGACGTGGAGCGCAAAGACGACGAGATCGCCGGACATCGCGGCCGCGAGCGCGCGCTCCAGGAAACCCTGGTCGCCGCCCAGAAGGCCAGCGAGGAGATCCGGGATTCGGCCCGCCGGGAGGGGGAGATCACCATCGCCGAGGCCGAGCTCCAGGCCGAGAAGATCGTGCAGGGCGCCCACCAGCGTTTCTTGAGAGTCGTCGACGACATCCAGGAGGTGAAGCGGCTCCGGATCCAGTTCCAGGCTTCGGTGCGCGCACTGGTCGAGGGGCACGGAAAGCTCCTCGACACCTTCCGGGAAACGGGAGCCGAGGATCCGGTGGAGTACCTCTCCGGGAGAAAAAAGGGCTCGGGCGAGGGCTGAGGTCGCGCCGGGATCAGTGGGCCTCTGCCCAGGTCGGCCCCTTTCCCACCTCGACGTAGAGCGGCACCCTCAGTTCCGCCGCGCCCTCCATGGCCCGGCGCACCAGCGCCTGGGCCGCGGCGACCTCGCCCTCCGCCACCTCCAGCACGAGCTCGTCGTGGACCTGAAGCAGCATGCGGGCGTCGCGCCGTTCCTCGGCGAGCGCGCGGTCGACCCGAAGCATGGCGAGCTTGATGATGTCGGCGGCCGTCCCCTGGATTGGCGTGTTGACCGCCATCCGCTCCGCCGCCTGGCGGAGGCCGGGGTTGCGGGCCCGGATATCCGGAAGCTCGCGACGCCGTCCCCAGAGCGTGCGCACGCAGCCGGTCTCCCGGGCCTGGGCCACGGTGGCGTCGAGCCACCGTTTCACACCGGCGTAGCGCGCGAAGTAGCGGTCGATGATGGCCTGGGCCTCGGCCGGCGGCATGTCGAGCCGCTGAGACAGGCCGAACGCCGAGAGTCCGTAGGCGATGCCGAAATTCAACATCTTCGCGACCCGCCGCTGGTCCGGCGTCACCTCCCCGGCCGGCACTCCGAAGGTCTCGGCGGCGGTGCGGGTGTGCACGTCCTCGCGGCGCTGGAAGCTTTCGAGAAGCGAGGCGTCCTCGGAGTAGTGGGCGAGGATGCGAAGCTCGATCTGCGAGTAGTCGGCGGAGACGAGCATGCGGCCGGGAGGGGCGACGAAGGCGGCGCGGATGCGGCGCGACAGGTCGGTCCGGACCGGGATGTTCTGCAGATTCGGGTCCTGGGACGAGAGGCGCCCGGTGGCCGCCCCGGCCTGGTTGTAGGTGGTGTGGATGCGCCCGTCGGCGGGATCGACCAGCATCGGGAGCGCGTCGACGTAGGTGCCCTTCAGCTTGGAGAGGGACCGGTGCTCGAGAACGAGACGAGGGAGCGGGTGCGTCTCGGCCAGCTTCTCGAGCACGTCCTGGTCGGTGGAGGGGCCGGTCTTGAGCCGCCTCCCCACCGGGAGACCGAGTTCCACGAAGAGAACCTGGGCGAGCTCGCGGGTCGACGCGATGTGGAACGGGCGGCCGGCGGCGGCGTGGATGCGCGCCTCGAGGTCGCGCATGGCGGCGCCGAACTCGGCGCTCATCGCCCCCATGGCCGCGGAATCGACGGCGATGCCGATCTGCTCCATTCCTGCGAGCACCGGCACGAGCGGACGCTCCACCTCGGCGTGGAGCCTGGCGAGCCCCTCGGCGTCGAGCGCTTCCTGGAGCGCAGCCGCCAGGGCAGGGAGGGCAGCCGCCGCCCGGCCGGCGTGCGCCGCCGTCTCCTCCACCGGGAAGGTGCCGGGGTCTCCGCCGCCCTTCCCCGCGCTGGCCGGAGACGGGGGGACCTCCACGCCGATCCGCTCCCGTGCCACATCGGCGAGGGAATGCTCTCGCCTGGAGGAAAGGAGCAGGCGGCTCGCCATCTCGGTGTCGAGGCCGCGGCCAGACACCTCGAGTCCCAGGTGGTGAAGGGCGTGGATCTCCGACTTGAGGTCGTGGGCGTGGGTCGCGACCGCGGGGTCCTCGAAGAGCAGGCGGAGTCCGGCGGCAGCCTCGGCGGCCGGGAGCTGTGGCGGCGCGCCGAGGTAGCGGTGGTACAGCGGCACGTACCAGGCCTGGCCCCCCGCCGCGAACGCCAGCCCCGCCGGCGGCACCCTGCGAGGCGCGGGTGAGGAGAAGGCGGAGCGGAAGCCCACCTGGCCGGCCCGCCGCGCCTCCGTCACCGCGGCGTCGAGGGCCGGGCGTGTGGTCACGACCTGGGTGGTGACCGCGCCGCCGCTCGGCCCCGGCGCGGGGAGCTCTCGCAGGAGGCGCCCGAACTCCAGCTCGCTGAACAAGGCGCGCGCCCGCTCGGCATTCACCGGGCGCCGCGCCAGGTCGGCGGGGCGCTCGGCAAGCGGCACGTCCTCCTTCAACATCACCAGGGTCCGGTTGAGCCGGATGCGGGCGGCGTGGGCGACGATCTTCTCCTTGAGCTTTTCGCCGCCGCGCGCCACCGCCTGCGGGATCTCCCCGGGACGGGAGAGCATGGCCTCGACGGTTCCGAAGTGCCGGACGAGGGCCGCGGCGGTGACCTCGCCCACGCCGGGAACCCCGGGGACGTTGTCGATCTTGTCCCCGGTGAGGGCCATCAGCTCCACCACCTGGTCCGGTCGGACGCCCAGCTTCTTTTCCACGTCGGCCTCGCGCGTCCACCCTCCCCGGCCGGCCGCCTCGGCCATGGGGTCGTAGAGCTCGATCCCGTCGCCCACCAGCTGGGCGAAGTCCTTGTCGCCGGTGACGATCACGACCTCGTAACCCTCGGCCCGGGCGCGCCGGGCCAGCGTGGCGATGACGTCGTCGGCCTCGACGCCGGTCTCCTCGAGCACCGGGACATCGAGCGCGCGGGCCACCTCGCGGACGAGCGGGAACTGGCGGGCCAGCTCCTCCGGCGCGTCCGGGCGGTTGGCCTTGTACGACGGGTCGAGGTCGGTGCGGAAGCTCTTGCGGCTGGCATCGAACACCAGCGCCACGTGGGTGGGCGTGTGTTCCCGCAATGACTTCAGCAACATCGTCGTGAAACCGTACACGGCGTTGGTGGGAACGCCCTTCGTCGTGGAGAGGTGAGGAATGGCGTGGAAGGCCCGGAAGATGAAGCCCGAACCATCGATGAGCGTGAGCGTGGGCATTCGCGCCCTCCCCCGTCAGCGGATGGTGAAGGTCTGGGAGACGTCGAGTCCGGGGGGGGCCATCATCAGCGCATCTCCGACGAAGGTCGAGTAGAACACCCGGCCCTTGTACTCGAGGCCGGGGACGACGCTCTTGTCGAAGGAGGTCACGGCGTTTCCCCCCGCCGTGTTGCTGGGGCGGCGCGCCATCGGTGCGAGGCCGCTCCGGGTGAAGAAATCCACCCCGGCGTCCCGGGCCGGCGGGGACGTCGCCGGGTCGCAGCCGACGACACCCGAAGGGCAGTACCGGCCGAGCCGGAATCCCAGCGCGGGCCCGGGCTGCATCGGATCGGTCATCTCCGGGAACCCGCTGGAGGGACCGTCGGGATAGGCTGCGGCATAGTAGAAACGGCGGGCCTTCCGGGCCAGCACCAGGGCCTCGCCCGACAGCCCCGCCTCGTCCGACCAGGCCAGCTCGTACCGACGGTCCATCTGTGGGCGACCCGCGTAGCCCGCCAGGCTTCCAACCAGCACGAACCCTCCGGCCCGGAGAGAGGTGCCCCGTGCGTAATCGTCCGTGGTGGGGTTGGTGTTGAAGGCGGTCAGGACCAGTCCGGTGTTCTCCGATCTCTGAAACCACGCGACCAGGCAGGCGTACTCGGATGCCATGGCCGGGTCGGCAGCGGGGGCGAGTTGCATCCCTCCACCCGGATAGAGATTCGGATCCGGGTCGAGCAAGGTCTGGAGGACCGCCTCGTGGGACTCCGGCGGCTTCGTGGGGTCGTATACCGGCGTCGTCTGTCCGGCGGGAATCCAGTTCGGCCGGGTGGACGCGCACGGATCGACATCGAGGCGGAAGAGCCCCAGGTCGCCCGGCGCACCGTCCGTGTCGAGCGTGTGGATTCCGAGTTCGGGGCTCGCGATGACGGCGCCGGCCACCCAGTCCGATCCTGCCGGAAGCCGTCCATCGACGGAAGGCACGAGCGCGCCCTGGATGGCGAGGTAGAGCGCTCCGCCCGGCGTGAGGCCGAGCACCGACCGGCGCAGCGCGAGTCCCGGCATGAACCCCTGGTACGATACCAACCAGCGGTCATTGCGGGTGAAGCCCGGCCAGACGGTGAAGGTGGACGGCAGGCTGGTGGGGTCGTGAACCACGGTCGGCCCGCCGCCCGCAGGGTGATCCTGCCAGACCCCGACCCCGGCGGTGCCCGGGGGGAAGCCAAAGAGTGCGGAGCTCGCGGTCGGACCGACCGGACCGACCGCGGTGGCCGTGTACACGCTGGTCTGGCTGATCTCGTTGTTCAGCATGAACGTCGCGTTCACCGGGCCGAATCTGCCCAGGTCCAGGACGTAGGCGACCCCGTCGATGGCCGTGACGAGCGCGGTCACGCTTGTCCAGAGCGGGCCGGTGGTCGGAGCCTGAAGCATGAACGACTGCGGCGCGCCGCTCCCGTTGAACGGCGGCGAGATCGTGGTCCCCAGGGCGACGTTCGGACAGAGCGGAAGGCCATTCCCGGGGACGGCCGGCGAATAGCAGACCTGGGACCCGTTGGTCGCGCCGGGCGCGACCGAGCCCGGGACGGCCGGCGGCGGCGCGATCCCCATGGCGATGGTCTGCGACGGCACGAAGAGCGGCGTCCGGTAGGACTGCGTCGGCACGGTGGAGCCCGGAGGCCCGGGCGGCGCAGGGTCCGGCGAGAGGCCGCCCAGCGCGGGGTCGAAGGTGGCGATGCCGCAGGCGATGTCCCGCTCCGGGCCGCAGCCCGACGGATCGAGCGAGGCGTAGACGCGGAGCGCCGGTGCACCAAAGGTGTAGAAATTGTCCTGGGTCCGCTCTCCGACGAACGCCGCGGCCACGGTGTAGGTCGGCGCGTTCCGGGCGTCGAGGCCGCGGACGGGCCAGGTCGCGGCGAGCCCCGCGCTGGCATCCACCTCGGCCACTCCCAGGACCGCACGGCCGGTCGAGTCCCGGATGACGTCCCGGCTCGCGAAGTAGACGTGCACGTTGTCAGGCCCGACGGCCATCGCCACGGGGGCGAAGCCGAGCGGTTTCACGACGGCTGGCGCGGAAAGTGCGATCGAACCGTCGGGCTGGCGCGCGACTTCCAGGACGACCAGCTGGCCACCGAACACGTCCTGGGGATCGGAGAATCCGACCAGGATCCAGGCAAGCCCGGGCGTCGTCGGGGCCATGGCCGGGATGCCCGTCGTCGGGCCGGACGGAACGGCCGCGACGGCGAGTGACAGCACCTGGGCCCCGACACCCGCGACGCCGGAAAGGTCCCAGGTGGCGACGACGCCGAATCCCTTCGTCCCGTCCAGCCACGTCCCGACGAGCTGCACCTGCTCGCCGGAGCTGGCCACCACCAGGACGTCCGCCTCTCCGTCCTGGAGCGAGCCCGCCGCGAGGTGAACTGGCCGGGGCATGGTCGGAACCGCCAGGGCGTAGGCGAGGTTCGGGCCGGCGATCGGCGCGTCGATCGCCGGATCGACGAGGCGCAACTCGTTCCCGCGGAACGAGGCGACCGCGATCAGCGGGACGAGACCGGCCTCCGGCCGGTCGGGATTCATGCCGGAGAAGGGGACCACCGCGACCGGGCCCCGGAAGCTGGCCAGGACCACCGCGTTGCCCTTGGAGCAACCAGCGAGGACCAGGACCGCGAACGCGAGGGGGAGACGGTGCCTCACGGACCCCTCCCGATCCGCTTCACCAGCGCCACCTGGTTCGGCTGGTCGGGGTCCATCTCGAGGATGTTCACCCAGTTGTCGAGGAACGAACCGACGTAGATCCGATCGCAGGCACGCCCCGGGACGCACGGGCTCGGCTCGTATCCCTCCCCAGGCACCGGAACGATGGCGCGAGCGGGGTCGATGGGCTCCACGGCGAGTCCGAAGGGCTGGCGGCCCAGCACGGGGAGACCTGTGACGGGGTCGAGGCCGATGTAGCGAACGACCGTGTGGGCGTCGGAGTCGAAGATGGCCAGCGCGCCCTCGAGGTCGCAGGTGATGGCGAAGAGGTCGGCTTTCCCGGGCCGGGCAGGGAGTCGTCGGATCTGGCCAGCACCGCGGCAGGTGCGGGTCACCCCGAGGAGCGCCAATCGCGGCTCGGCCAGGGCCGTCGGTGCGAGGTCGAAGATGGCAAGGGCGCCGCCTTGAGAAATGATGACCCCGGTCTGGAGGGCAACCGAGAGGTCGTAGATCTGGACGGTGACGTACAGGAACCTTCCGTCGCTGGAGAGCGCCATGTCCCGCGCCGTGGCGCCCGGGAGGAGACTCGAGAAGGTCGGTCTGGCGAAGTCCGGGATGGCGAAACCGTCGAAGGCCAGCGGCGTCACCAGCGGGTTGAACCATCGGAACGTTGCGTTGACCAGGCCGACGCTGGTGCTCACGAAGACCAGGTCCTTCGCCTTGTCGTGGATCGAGGTGTAGGTGCTGTCCTGGCCGAGCAAGAGGCCGAGCACGTCATCGTCCCGCAGGAGGTTCACCCGGGAGAGCCAGCCGAAGTTGTTCGCCGACAAGAGGTGCGACACGAAGGCGAAGGCACTGGGTGCGCCACCCCTCTCGCTGCAGGCGATCGAGATGCCGTAGGGGTCGAGACGCTGGACGGGCAGGACGAACGGGCAGCTGGCGCCGCACTGAAGCGATCCGTCGGACGCCATCTGCATCCGGTAGATGATCTGGCCGGAGCGGGACGCGACGAGGAGCTTCGCCCCTCCGCCGCCGACGAACGGATCGGTCGCGAGAGGCGCGCACTGGCTCGGGCAGTCGGGCCATCCGGGCTGGCACGTTGCGTCGGCCAGGGCGACCTCGCCGCCGAAGCTCCCGATGCGCGCCGAGCCCACGACCGCCAGTTCGCCTCCGAGCGACGAGTCCTGCGAGAGGTCGGGATCGACGACCAGCACCGTGCCGCCCGATTGCTCGCTGAATCGGAGGTCGAAGTTGGAATTGACGATGACGAGCTGGGACGATCCGTCCGGTGCGGCCACGGTCGGCGCCACCTGCCGGACCGTCAGGCCCACCGGGAAGGTGAGCACGTCGAGCGGGGGCTCCTGGACCGGGTAGGCGTCCTTGCAGCCGGCCGCCATCAGGAAGGCGACGAGCGCGACAATCTTTGAGATTCGGGTCACCGGGAGGGCGAACCCTAAGCCCCGCATCCCCCCAGGGTCAAGGGGAAATCGGGCGCTTCAGGCACCGCGCGCGACGGCCGCGGCGGCCGGCATCTCGGCCTGGATCTTCCGGAAGTCGGCGACGTCGGCGAAGAGGTCGGAGACCCGCTTCATGATGCCCAGCCGGTTGGCTCGGACGGCTGGTTCGTCGGCCATGACCAGCACCTCGTCGAAGAACCGATCGACCGCCGACTTGAGAGACGCCACCGCGCGCAGCACGGCCGAGTAGTCGCGAACCCGGCGGAACTCGGCCACCTCTCCCTCGACGCGCTCGACCTCGTCGAGGAGCGCCGTCTCCGCGCCCTCGCGGAGGAGCCCCCGGTCCACGGCCGCGCCGCTCCCCTCCCCGGCCTTCTCGCGGATGTTGGCGACGCGCTTGAAGGCCACGGCGAGCGGCACGAAGTCTGGGCGGGCCTTGACGCTGGCGAGCGCCTCGAGGCGGCGGCGGGCGTCGACCACGTCGTCGAAGCCCGCGGCAAGCACCGCGTCGACGAGGTCGCCGTCGAACTCGTCGCTCCAGAGCGCGCGGAGTCGCCCGCGCAGGAAGTCCTGGACCTGGGAAGCCACCACGGCGCGATCGGCGGCCAACCTCGCCCCGGCGAGCGCATCGAGCGTCTGCTCCACGGCGCCGGCCAGCGACAGGTGATAGCCCCGCGCCTGGACGATGCGGAGGATCGCGATGGCGGCCCGGCGAAGGCCATAGGGATCGGCCGCGCCGGTGGCCTTCTCCCCCACCCCGATGATCCCCACCAGCTGGTGGAACCGGTCGGCCAGGCCGACCAGCGCCCCCAGGTCGCCGCGCGGCATCTCCTCGGAAGCGCCCAGAGGCTTGTAGTGGTCCTCGATGCCGTCTGCGATCTCGCCGCGGAGCCCTTCCAGCCGGGCGTAGTGTCCCCCCATCGTGCCCTGCAGCTCGGGAAACTCGCCCACCATCCCGGTGGTGAGGTCGGTCTTGCAGAGGCGCGCGGTCTCGAGGAGGTCGGAAACCAGCTCCTCCCGGCCGAGCGAGCGGGCCAGCCCGCTCGCAACCGCGCCGATGCGGTGGACGCGATCGAGCTCGCTTCCCAGCCGGGCCTGGTAGGTCCGGCGACCCAGGTCCTCGACGCGGTCGCGGAGCGGGCGCTTGCGATCCTCCTCGAAGAAGAACCGGGCGTCCGCCAGGCGTGCGCGCAGCACCCGCTCGTACCCGTGCCGGGCCACGGCGCGGTCCTTGACGGCCGTGCCGGAGACCGCGATGAAGCGGTTGGCCAGCCGGCCGTGCGCGTCCTGCACCGCGAAGTAGCGCTGGTGGTTGCGCATCTCCGAGATGACCACCTCGGGCGGGAGTTCCAGGTTGGACTTCTCGAAGGTGCCGGCGATCCCGGTGGGGTGCTCGACCAGCCAGGTGACCTGCTCGACGAGCGGCTCGTCAGGCCGCAGGCTGCCCCCGACCTTGCGGGCCGCCTGGGCCAGTTCCTTCTCCACAGCGGCGCGACGCTCGGCCGGATCGACGACCACCTGGGCCTTTCGCAGCTTCGCGACGTAGTCCTCCGGCGTCCCGGACAGCGCGATGGCGCGCGGGGCGAGGAATCGGTGGCCGGAGGTGGTCCGGCCGCTTCGCACCTCGCCGTACCTCACCGTGAGTTGCTTGCCGCCGAGGAGCGCGACCATCCAGCGAACCGGACGCGCGAAGGTGACCTCGGAATGGCCGGACCGCATCGCCTTCCGGAAGCGGAGGCCGGCCACGAGCTTCTCGAGCAGCGCCGGCAGGACCTTCTCGGCCTTCTGCCCCTTCTCGACCCGGGTAACCGCCAGTCGCAGCCCCTTCGGCGTCTCCACCCGCTCGAGTGCGGCGACCTCCGCCCCCTGGCTGCGGGCGAATCCGGCGGCGGCCGGCGTGGGATTCCCGGCCGCGTCGAAGGCCTGGGCCACGGGCGGCCCCAAGGCCTGTGTGGTGGAGTCGGCCTGGCGGGGAGCCACCTCCCGGGCCCAGACGGCGAGCCGCCGCGGCGTGCCGACCGCCTTCACCTCGCCGTGGGAGAGGCGCGCGTCGTCGAGCGCCTTCGTCAGATCCTGGGTGAGTTGCAGCAACGCCCCCGGCGCGAAGCCCGCCGGGATCTCCTCGGCGCCGATCTCGAAAAGAAGGTCCGCCATGCCCGCCTCCTACTTCCTGGCCTCGGCCGCCTCGCGGGCCGCGCGCGCCGCCTCGACCGCCACCTGGCGTTCCTTCGGCGGCAACAAAGGGAATCCCAGGGTCTCGCGCGAGGCCAGGTAGCCCTTCGCGCACTGGTGTGCCAGGGCCCGGACCCGGCCGATGTAGGCGGCCCGCTCGGTGACGCTGATGGCGCCGCCTGCGTCGAGCATGTTGAAGGTGTGGGAGCACTTCAGGCAGTGGTCGTAGGCAGGCAAGGGCAGCCTGGCCTCGAGAAGTCGCTTGCACTCCGCCTCGTACACGTCGAAGAGGCCGAAGAGCATCTTGGGATCGGTCTGGCGGAGGGCGTACTCGCTCATCTCCACCTCGTTGCGGTGGAAGACCTCCCGGTACTTCACTCCCTTCACCCACTCCACGTCGAAGACGTTCTCCACGTCCTGCAGGTACATGGCGATGCGCTCGAGGCCGTAGGTCAGCTCGGCGGCCACCGGCTTCACCTCGAACCCGCCGGCCTGCTGAAAGTAGGTGTACTGGGTGATCTCCATCCCGTCGCACCACACCTCCCAGCCGAGTCCCCAGGCGCCCAGCGTCGGACTCTCCCAGTCGTCCTCGACGAAGCGGATGTCGTGCGCCTTCGGGTCGATGCCGATGGCCCGGAGCGAGCCGAGGTAGAGCTCCTGGGTGTCGGGGGGATTGGGCTTCAGGATCACCTGGAACTGGTGGTGCTGGAAGAGGCGGTTGGGGTTGTCGCCGAAGCGCCCGTCGGCGGGGCGTCGCGAGGGCTCGACGTAGGCCACCTTCCACGGCTCCGGCCCGAGTACGCGCAGGAAGGTCGCGGGGTTCATCGTCCCGGCCCCGACCTCGAGGTCGTATCCCTGGGCGAGGATGCAGCCCTGCTTCGCCCAGTAGCTCTGGAGCTTCAGGATGAGGTCCTGGAAGGTCACGCGCTGCCCTCGCTTTCACGCCCCCGGCCGCCCACGGGCCCTCCTTCGTAGGTCCCCGCGGCAGGTGCTGTCAAACGGAACTCCGCCTACCCGCCGGAGAGGAGTGGCCCGATCTCGTCGAGGAAGCGGCGCGACTGGAGCCTCTTGCCGAGGTGATACTCGACGTAGGCGCCGAGGAGCGCCCGGGCCTCGGCAGCGGTCGAGGCCGGCGCCCCGGCTGGCTCTCCCCGCTGCAGCCGGCGCAGCGCGGCCAGCGCCCCGGCCCCGATCTCGAGGGCCCCCGGCGTCGCGAAGAGTCGGCAGGCGGCGCAGAGCACACCGCCCTGGGCCGGGTCGAAGCGCATGGCGCCGTCGCCGGAAGGGCGGCCGCAGCGGGCGCAGCCCTCGAGCGCCGGCATGAGCCCTGCGGCCCGCATCGCGTCGAGTTCGAAGCCGCGCAGGTCCCAGGGCTGCGCCGGGGCGGCATCGAGCCGCTCGAGGTAGGCCACCACGCGATCGAAGAGGTCCTCGTGCGGCTCGGCGTCCCGCACCAGTTCCCGCGCCAGTTCCACCGCGTAGCTCCCGCAGGCGATCCGGGCCAGATCGCCGCGCACCGCACCGAAGGCCCGCTCCGCCGTTGCGCTCTCCAGCACCCACAGGTCGCCGCCCCGCTCGGTCAGCTCGGCGGACAGGAGATTGAACAGCTCGAGCGCTCCTCCGAAGCGGCGCTGCGACGAGCGAGCGCCGCGCGCGAAGGCGGAGAGCTTGCCCCGCTCCCGGCTCAGGAGCGTCACCACCCGGTCCCGCTCGCCGTAGTCCACCGTGCGGAGCACGACCGCACGCAGCTTCACCGAGCGGGTCACCCGGGGCCTTAGGGAATGCCCGGGGCGCGGTACGGAGCGCGCTCGGTCGACTTGTGTCCGCGGATCTCGGCGGAGTCCACGCCGGAGCGGCGGAAGCCCACGGCCACCGCCGCGGCGACGACCAGCGCCACGATCGCGGCGACGATCGCCCAGCGGCGCGCCGGGGCCCGCCCCGCGGGCGGGCGTCCTCCGATGGGAGCCATCACCGGGTCGTCCCCGCCGGCCGCCTCCTGGAAGCGGAGCACCACGTCGTCGGCAGCGAGCCCCACCGCGGCCGAGTAGCTGCGCAGGTAGCCGACCAGGTATCCGCGCGGCGGCATGCGATCCGGGTCCCCGGACTCGATGGCCTCGATCACGGCCGGCGCGAGCTTGGTCACCCGCGCCACGTCCTCGGGTGAAAACCCGCGCAGCTCCCGCTCCCGCAGGAGGTATCGCCCGAAGCCGCGCATCGCCTCGGCGCGCGGATCGACAGCCGGCCCGGAACGTCCCCCGGTCACTTCAGTTGCTCGCCGCTTCTCCGGCAACTGTCCCCCAGGGGCGTACCCTCGGCCAGCTCGGCGCACCTCTGGAACGACTCGCGGGCACGCCCGGCCTGACCGGCCCGGAGAAGCGCCTGCGCCAGCAACTGGTGCGCATCGGCCACCTTTTCACAGGTGCGCGCGTACTGCTCGAACGAGCCCACCGCGTCCTTCGCCTGCCCGTCGGCGAGCTGGATGCGCCCGAGCTCGCGCCAGCCCTGGCAGTACTTGGGCTGGAAGTTGAGGCAGGTACGCAGTTCCGCCAGCCCCTCCTCCTTCTTGCCCATGCGCCAGAGCGCTTGCCCCTTGTTGCACCGGGCCACCCAGGGCTCCCGGTAGAGCATGATCGAGCTCGCGGCGTCGAACTCCTTCACCGCTTCCTCCAGCCGGCCCGTCCGGGCCAGCAGCTGACCCAGGTTGTTATGGGCCTCGGCGAGCCCGGGCTTGAGCTGGATGGCCTTGCGGTACTCGGCCTCTGCCTCGTCGAGCTTGTTGAATCCGAGCTCCAGGACCACTCCCTTGCCCATGTGGGCCTCGGCGAGGTCCGGGTCGTAGCGAAGGGCCTCGTCGTATTCCTTGAGCGCGTCCTGCGGCTTGCCGTTGCTCACCGCCTCCGATCCGAGATCGTTGTGCACGACGGCGGAGTCCTTGTCCCGCGCGCTCGATCCATGGGCGCAGGCCGAACCGGCGAGGAGGAAGACCAGAGCCGCCGACGAGAGGGTCCGCATGGCTACACGCTCGCCAGGAGCCGGGCGATGCGCTCCGAGGGTTTGAGGTTCGCGGCATCTCCGCCGCTGGACGCCGCGCCCGGGAGCGGCGGATGGAAGGCCGGCACCCGCTTCAGCGTCTCCACCTGCTGGGCGTGGGCCAGGTTCCGGAAATTGAGGTTGTCGACCATGAATCCCATCGACTCGAGGAAGTGGAGCCCCTCGACCTCCACGTCGCGATACTCCTCCATCCCCACCTCGCGCCTGTCGCTCACGTAGACGACGTTCTCGTGGCTCCTGGCGAGGTAGAGCGAGACGTAGATCGAGAAGGTCCCGTTGGGGTTTCGCAGGCCGCAGAGGAAGCCCTGGACGGTCTGGGGCTCCTTGCCGGGGATGGAGACCTGGGGCTGGTTGATGCTCTCCACCAGCGCCACGACCTGCTCGCGGTCGGCGGGGATGAAGCGGATGCTCGGATCGGGCTCGAACACGCTGCTCCTCGTCTGGACCGGAGACGTGACCGGATGGCGCCGTGCTCCCGGTAGCTAGCCTCCCCCCCGCTGGCGCGTCAAGTTCCGCGCGGGGATCCAGGTTCAGACACCCCGGGCCTCGGCGCCCCAGATGACCTTGTGCAGCTGGAGGTTCAGGCGCCCGCGCAGGCCGCTCTCGAGCATCCAGCCAGCCAGGTCCTGCGGAGCCACCCGGCCCAGGGCGGGGCCCACGAGGACCGCCACGCGATCCTCGAGACCGTGACGCCGGATCACCTCGAGGGCCCAGCGGAAGTCGGCCTCGGAGGAGACCACGAACTTCACCTCGTCGGCCGGGCGGAGGCGGGCCAGCCAGGAGAGGTCCGTGGCGGCCTCGCCCGACTCCGGGGTCTTGACGTCGGCGATGCGCACCACCCCGTCAGGCAGGCCGTCGAGCGGGAGTTGACCGTGGGTCTCCACGGCCACCTCGTAGCCCCGGTCGAGGAGGTCCTGCGCCAGCGCGGGGAGTTCGGGCTGGAGCATGGGCTCTCCGCCGGTGAGCAACACGAAGTGGCAGGGGTGGCGGGCCACCTCCGCCACGATCTCCGCGCGGCTCGCCTCCCGGCCGCCGGTGAAGGCGTAGGCCGTGTCGCAGTAGTTGCAGCGCAGGTCGCACCCGGTGAAGCGCACGAAGACGCAGGGACGTCCCGCGCGCGTGCCCTCCCCCTGGATGCTGAAGAAGATCTCGGTGACCCGCATGGCTGCGACCGGCCCCGGGATCCTACTCCTTCCTGGATCGCTCCTGCGCGACGGCCTCGAGCCGATCGGCGATCTGGTCGACGCGCCGCTTGAGGGACTCGATCTCGTCGCGGGTGGGGATCTTGAACTGGGCGGCGGCGCGCCGGACCCCGTCGTCGATGGCCCGTTCCACCTCGCGCCGCTGCTGGGTCAGTCGCTCGCCGAACTCCCGGGCGTGGTGCTTCACGTCCTCGGGCGTGAGGCCCGCGGCGTCGGCGAGGCGGGCCAGCACCTTCTCCGCCTCGGCCTCGGCGGTGTTGAAACCGACGAGCGCCTGCGACCACGCCTCTCGGAACTTCGCCTGAAGGTCTGCCATCGACGTTCCTTTCGGACTAGGCCTGCCCGACGACGGACTTGCGGGCTGGCTTGGCCGCCTTGCCCTTGCGGCTCTCGTCGAGCCGCTTCAGGATCTTGCTGATCGCGCGGGAGAGCTCGGCGACCTCCTCGCGGCTCGCCACGCCCAGGAACTTGAGCGCCTTCTCTTGAAGCGTCTCGAGCTTCTCGGCGGCGTCGACCCGGAACTCCTGGGCGCGGTCCTTCCACTCCTCGGCCCTCTCGCGTCCCACTTCCCGGAACTGCTCGATCCGATCGCGCACGTCCGCCCAGTCCTTCCCGGAGACCTTCTGGAGGCGCGCGGAGACCTCGTGAAGGAGCTTCTGGGCTTCTGCCTCGAGCACCTCGAGGCGCGCCTGGGCCACCTCGACCGATTCCCGGAGGAATCCCTCCACCTTGACACTGCTCTTCGTCGCGCGGGTCCTCTGTGCTTCGGCCATCGTCGCTACCTCCGTGGGGTTGGCCCCTCACACAGGAGGGGCGATGTCACCGGAAGCTTGTAACGCAACGCGTCAATCCAGTCAAGCGGTCCCTCTCGCCTCCTCGATGGTGGCGTAACCGTCCCTCTTCATGAGGGCCGGCAGCTCCTCCAGCACCCGACGCGGCAGCGCCGGACCGGCGTAGACGAGCCCGGTGTAGACCTGCACGAGCGAGGCCCCGGCCCGGATCCGGGTGTAGGCGTCGGCGGCGTCCATGATTCCGCCCACCCCGATGATCGGGATCCGACCCGACGCGCGGGCAAACGCTCGGCGCAGCGAGGCGAGCGCGAGCGGTGCGAGTGGCGCCCCCGAGAGCCCCCCCGCCTCCTTCGCCCTGGGGTGCTCGGCGACCGCCCCCGGCCGCTGGACGGTGGTGTTGGTGGCGATGATCCCGGAGGCGCCGCAGCCGACCGCGACGTCCACCGCCTCGTCGAGGGCCGCCGGCGCGAGATCCGGGGCCAGCTTCACGAGGAGCGGCTTCCCGAGCGGTCGGGCTCGGTCCACGCACGCGCCAAGCAGGCGTTCGAGCGGGGCTCTCTCCTGAAGTTCCCGGAGGCCCGGCGTGTTGGGGGAAGAGAGATTCACCACCAGATAATCGGCCCAGGAGTGAAGCCCGTCGATGGCCGCCAGGTAGTCGTCCACCGCCCGCTCGTTGGGGGTGTCCTTGTTCTTGCCGACGTTGACCCCGACGATTCCTCGCCCCTCGCGCGGCAGCCGGGAAAGGCGCGCGCCGCAGGCCTCGACCCCCTGGTTGTTGAAGCCCATGCGGTTGATGAGGGCCTGGTGCTCGGGAAGCCGGAAGAGGCGCGGTGGCACGTTCCCAGCCTGAGGCCTCGGCGTGATGGTTCCCACCTCCACATGGGAGAAGCCCAGCGCGTGGAGACCGCGGACCAGCACCTCCCCCTTGTCGAACCCGGCCGCCATGCCGAGCGGGCTCTCGAAGTCGAGCCCCAGGCAGCGGACCCGGAGGGACGGGTCGGGGCGGGGGCGCACCGCGCCGCCCACCGCGCCCAGAACCCGGAGCGCGCCGGCCGCGAGCGCGTGGGCACGCTCGGGGTCGAGGTGGAAGAGCAACTTGCGCGCGGTGCCCCAGGCCATGTCGGGCTGTCTACTCACAACTCCTTGTCCATGGCCAGCGCGTCCTCGCCGTCCTCTGCGTAGTAGCGGGGGCGCACCCCGGCCTCCCGGTATCCGAGCGACCGGTAGAGGGAGATGGCTGGCAGGTTCGAGCGGCGAACCTCGAGCATCGCAACCCGCGCGCCCCGCTCCCGGGCGCTGCCCTCGACCCGGTCGAGAATTCGCCGGGCCACGCCGCGCCGGCGCGCCTCCGCCGCGACGGCGACGTTCAAGATCTGGAGTTCGTCGTGCACCAGCCAGACCACGGCGAAGCCCAGGATCGGGCCGTCGAGCCCCGCGGTGGCGATGAGCACGGTGGAGAACTCGTGCAGGAGCTCTCGCCGGATCATCTCCTCCGACCAAGGGTGCGAGAAGGCCGCCCGCTCGATCTCCATCACGGCCGGCAGGTCGGCCTCCCGCATGCGCCGGAAGTCGATGGGAGGCGAGCCCCGCTTCCCGTTCACGGCCTCGCGCCCAGATCGACGAGCACGCGGATGTCGGCGCGCCCGCGCAGATCGGCGAGCAGCGCCTTCGTCTCGGCGTCGGCGCGGGAGGCGGAGAGCCGGGCGGCGATC
>Ga0315276_10000295_pt1 | contig 42097 bp, 59 predicted proteins | sample YL17G05_0_MG_FD_204542 | JGI IMG/M metagenome (GOLD analysis project Ga0315276, IMG submission 204542) | Sediment microbial communities from Yellowstone Lake, YNP, Wyoming, USA - YL17G05_0 | ecosystem: Environmental > Aquatic > Freshwater > Lake > Sediment | place: USA: Wyoming | collected...
TTAGTATGGAATAATAAAGATTATTGTGTTCTGCTAGTACATTTATATGGTAAGATGATAGATATGAGTAGAAGCCCTATCAGTTTTGAATTATTGCAAGAAAGATGTTTTATTGTAGAGGACGCTTGTCAAGCAATTGGAGCAACCGATGTAAATGGAATAAAGCCTGGGCAGAAAAGTGATATTACTTGTCTAAGTTTTTATCCCACCAAAAACCTGGGAGCATTAGGGGACGCAGGTATGTGTGTGACTAATAATAAAGAATTGTATAATAAAATGCAAATATTGAAGTACCACGGATTAGGTAAAGTGTTAGGGTATAATGCCCGACTAGACGAAATTCAAGCAGCAATACTTAGAGTTAAGTTACCGTATTTAGAAGAATGGAATGAAAGAAGAGTTTTGCACGCCCTCATTTATGATAAAGGATTAAAAGGAGCTGGGGATCTACAGCTACCTTTAATTTCAAAAGGTCATACTTTTCATCAATATACTATAAGAACTAAGAAAAGAGATGAACTAGAAAAATTTTTAAGTAGTGAGGAAGTTGAGACAAGAATTTATTATCCCAGTCCTATTCATAAGATGAACTTTGTGAAACCTACTTTGAGTCACCTCCCACGCTTGAGAGAGGCAGAAAGAACAGCTGAAGAAGTTTTATGTTTACCTATTTATCCAGAATTAAAAATGGATGAGCAGTTATATGTTATAGATAAGATTTGTACTTTTTTTAAAAGGTAAAAAGACGACATCTGGAGTTCATGTTATATATCAAATGGTTTTTGTATAATTAATCAAAATATGTATAGGAGGAAATAATGGGCTGGACTTTAAGAAAACCAAATTGTAAATGTGTGGATGATTTTGGAAATTGTTTGAAGAAACCAAAGGTGTTTGGAATATTTAAAGTATCATGTATAGAGTATGGAACACTGAAGAGGTGTGATGAAGTAGAGAGATATGATCGACCTATCAAACCTCCTGCCCAACGGAGTATGTCAAAATGAAACAACTCATTATTGCAATAAGTGGTAAAAAGCAGAGTGGTAAAAACACTTTATCTAATTTCATCTTAGGAACTTTTTTAAAAAGAACCAAACAAATTGATGATTTTGAAATTACAGACAAAGGTCTATTAAAAGTATTTGGTGTTGCTGTAATGACTAGAAGTGAGTTTGGTGTTTTTATTGAGCCTGTTGTTATTTCAGAAGGGGAGTTTAATAAATTCAAAGGATTTAAAGACGCAAAATTGTATAGTTTTGCATATCCTTTAAAGAGATTTTGTATGGATGTATTTGGATTAGAATATAATCAATGTTATGGTACTGATGAAGATAAGAATAGTATTACAAAGTGTACTTGGGACAATGTATCTAGAGATATAAAGAAGAAGTATGGAAAGAAAACCGAAAGAATGATAGCTAGAGAAGTTATGCAAGTTTTTGGTACCGATATGGTTAGGAGTATGTATGCACATGCTTGGCCAATCGCCACATATAATTTAATTGAAGATGAGAAAATGAAGTTGGCAATTATAACTGATGCACGCTTTCCCAATGAGATAGATATTGGGAAGGGATACGGCGGTAAATCAATTAGATTAATGAGATGTAAACATGAGGATTATCACCTGTCCGAAACAGCTTTAGATGATTATAGAGGTTTTGATGTCGTACTTGATAATAGAACTACAAATATCCCTCAACAAAATGATATGGTACTCCCCATGATAGATTTGTGGTTTAAAAAGATGGAGATATGAGGAGGTGTGGGCGATGTTAGAGATTAAAAAGAAAATGTTGTTATCTGCGGCAGAGGGGATTTGTAGAAGAGATCTTATTGGAATGTTTGTAAATAAAGACGGAAATGTTGAATGTGTATATGATGAAGTAAAAAGTGTTAGTCCGAATGCTTTTACAGCAGTAAGTAATAGATTTAAAGAAATTTTAGAGTTTCATACCTTTGAAGGCGCAACTATATTAGATCCCACATGTGGATATGGGTTGTGGTGGAAAGCTATAGATAGAACTAGATATAATATTACCCTCAGTGATAAATATGATTTTGGACAAAATATAATTTCAGATTTTAGAAATTTAGATATGTATAAAAGCTTTGATATGGTTGTTTTTGATCCTCCTTATATGTTTGGTTGTATAAAAAGTGATGATCCATTAAAAGATGTTTATCAAGGTTATTCTCAAAGTTATGATGAGTTAATAGGGTATGCCCGCGGGGCCAATATAAATTTTTCTAAACTTTTAAAAGAGAATGGAAAATTAATTTATAAGTGTTCTGATCAGTACAATGTTTTAGAAAGAAAATTTTATCCTCATCATATTACTATTGTAAATGAAATGTCAAATTTTGAATTGATAGATATTGTGTTGTTTATTTATCATAGGGTTAGTCCTACAGCTTACCAAGTTAAAAATAGACCTAGTTCTATAATTAATTATACTTATTTTTTGATATTTAAAGTAAGAGAAAAAGAGGCATGACGGATGAAAACTTATTACTTTATTACTCCAAGAAGTATGCATATAATTAAAGTTAATGATGCAGGAATTATTGATATTACATATCCCACAGAAAGTATATTATCAGGACAAAATTTTAAGGAGATAATTAAATTGAGTTTTAAAATGTGTTATAATTGTAAAACATCATTATATGAATGTAAATAAAAGGTGTGTTTATGATTTTACAGTATTTTGGTGGTAATACTTATAAAGTAGAGAGTAAAGATGGTACTAAACATTCTTTGCCTTTGAAGGAACATAGAACTATAATTGATGATTTGAGTTTTGTATATGTAGATGATGAAGGTTTATGTTTTGCAGATAGTAGTTTTAGTAAAACAGATATTGTTATCGTTCCAATTAGTAAAAATTTAAATTTTTTAGATCTTACATTAGATTATTGTCCTAAAATAATATTGTTAAGAAATTATGGAACCAAAAATAGTAAATTGGGTTTAAAACTTTCTGAGGTATTGGCGGATTTATCTAAAAGGGGTCTAATCAAATTTATGATGAATCCATGTGTTGTTAATTTGCCAAAGTATAGTCCGGAGATTTGGATCTTTTGTGTAGATGGAGATACCCCAGAATATATTTTGAGGGGGGAGAGGGATTATTCAATATGAAACCCGTAATAGTAGCAATAGATTTTGATGGTACTGTAGTGTTACATAGATATCCTGAAGTAGGAGAGGATTTACCACATTGTGTGGATGTGTTGAAACAATTGGTGGCAAAAGGCTACAAACTTATATTGTTTACAGTTCGTAGTACAGGCAATCATCTTGGAGATGCGGTACAATGGTTCAATGATAGAGAAATTCCTTTGTGGGGAATAAATCGAAACCCATCTCAATCAGGTTGGAGTTCTTCTCCTAAAGCTTATGCAAATATTTATATTGATGATACTGCATTGGGTTGTCCACTTATAAATGGGAATAGGAGTGATGGAGTTGATTGGTATGAAGTAGAAAAATATCTTATCAAACTAGGAATTTTATAAGGAGAAGATCATGAAAATATGTAGAGTTAGTGAAAAAGTTTATGCAGAGACCATACAACAGACCCATTCCACATTTGTTAAGTTTCCACAAAGGAGTAAGTTTGTTGATGACAGGCTCAGAAATTATTTAGAGTTAACAAATATTGAAATTGATAGTAATTGTTTGATAAGTATTAGAAGTCTGGGAGATCCGTATAAATATCCCTTTCCATCCAAGCCAGATTGCTACTTAACAGACAATCCATATATTGCACTTCTTTTACATTTAAGAGGGTCGCCATTTGTCTTTGATTTTATAGATACTTATTCATTAATGGTATCCAGAGAATTTCCAAACGATGAAGAAAAATATTATTTTACTCGATACTGTGAGGTTATAGCCAGTAGACATTGTAGGGGATTAATAGTACAGTCAGGAGATTTAGAAAAACAATTTGCACATTTGAAAGTTCCAATGAAAGTTATTCCTAATGGTGTTGATTTAGAAAGATTTACTTATCAACCACCAGGAGAAACTGATAATTTTCAACTAGTTTATGTGGGAAAGATGACTGAGTGGTATGCCTCTTTAAGAAATATTTGTAAAGCGGTTGAGGGTTTAGAAGATGTTAAATTTACAGTAATTGGAGACGGTCCTTTAAGAAAAGATATAGAAAGTAGTAGTCCAAGTAATGTATCTTTTCTTGGTGCAGTACCCTATGATGAAGTTCCAAAATGGATGAATACTGCAGATGTATGTATGTTTTGTGTTGATGATGGATCTCCAGTCGTTACCGGGGAATATTGTGCATGTGGAAAACCAATTATTACGTTGAAAGGAAAATTAGAGTGGCTACTAAAAAATGGAGAGAATGGATTAATGGTATATGATACTCCAGAAGAATTTAGACAGGCTATTTTAACTATGAAAGAAGATAAGAGTTTAAGAGAAAGATGTAGCAAAAACAATCTAGAACTAGCAAAAAGATTAGATTGGAATGTTTTAGTAAAACAATATGCAGATTTTATTAAACTTTGTAGTTCTTTATAAAGGAGGTTTCTATGACTGAAATTGTTCTAATGTCATCAGGAGGAATGGAATCAGTTCTAATGCTTCATGAACTACCCAAAGAAAAAACAAAAGTTGTGATATTTGATTGTTGGGGCGGTGCTAGAGAAGTTCAGTTTGCTATTAAACAGGCACACCATTATGGTGTGGGATATGATGTTATTGATTTGAGTTGGTTTAGTAAATTAATTGTTAAGAATTCTCCAGAGAAATATATACCAGGATTTCAATTAGTGATGGTAGGTGCTGCGCTGGGATATGCTGAGTCAGTTGGAGCAGAGGTTGTTGCAAATGGAAACATTAGATATGCTGTTAAGGGGTATAGAAATAATAATTTGTATTTACCAAATAATCCTGATAGAAAAATTATAGATGATTTGAGTGAAGGATTGTTAATGATTGAAGAGTTATATGAGAAGTTATATGATAACAGAGTGCACATATGGTTTCCTTTACTTGGATTGGAAAAGACTGATGTTGTTAACAAATTGAAGAGTCACCATATTAAAGATACCTTTCATTGTAGTTGTGTTGATGAAGTATCTCCAGGTTATACACATTGCGGTGTTTGCTATAATTGTACAGTTAGAAGGGAGGCCTACAGATTAGTAGGGGAAATTGATGAAACAGAATATGAGAATAAAGAATATGATGTGTCGCGATACAGAGTATAGGGGAAACAATGAAATATAAAAAAGTAGCTCTAATAAATCCACAATGGTTGTATCCAGAGGAGAATTGGGTAGCATTTCCAACAGGCTTGGCTTATTTAATTCCTAATTTGTTAGATGTTGGATGTGAAGTGAAAGTTTTTGATCAAAATGTAGCCAAACAATTGGCTGATGATTCTTATGATTTATGGGCATTTACAGCTAATTCATTAAATTATGAAAATGTTGTAGAGGTGTTTAAGAAGATGAAAAGCTTGTACCCCAATGTACCAGCTGTGATTGGAGGACCTCATGCCTCATTTTCAATTGAAGAGGTTAAAAGGGACGGATTTGATTTTGTAATATGTGGGGAGGGGGAAGAGATACTTAGGGAATTTGTTACAAACGGAAATTTGATTAAGGAGTTTGGTTCTACATCAGCAGAAAAATTTAAAAATCCAGATTATAGTAAATTTGATTTGGGAAAATATGAATGGCATGATCAAGCAATGTTAATTCTTTCATCCAGAGGGTGTCCATCTAAATGCAACTTTTGTGTTACAACACTAATGCATCGAGGAGTAAGAATGAGGAAGCCTGAAGATGTAGAGAAAGAGATACTAGATTTGTTAAGTCGTTATCCATTTAAAGAGATAGAGTTTCAAGATGATGTTTTTACTGTTAAAGAAAGTCATGTTCAAAGTATGTGCGAAATGTTGAAGGGAATAAGATTGCCATGGTTTTGTGAGACAAGGCCAGACACTGTTACTCCTAAAAAATTAAAAATGATGGCTGATAGTGGTTGTAGAAGGGTTGCAATTGGTTCTGAGACAGGATCAAATAAAATTTTAAAAAACATGAATAAAGGTTTTACTGTTGATACATCTAAACGAGCAATACAGATGATTAAAGATGCAGGATTGGAGACAGAGGTTTATTTTGTTATTGGTTATGAAGGAGAAACAGAAGAAACATTAAAAGAGACAAAGGAATTTCTTAGAGAAGTAAGACCTACAAGAGCAATAGTATCAGTGGCATCAAAATATCCAGGAACTGAATTGTGGAGAAAGTTTATTGATCTACAAAATTCTGATTGGGAAAAGTTGTCTCAAGAACTTAAGATTGGATATGGTGTATTGAATATGAGTAAATATGTATTTATTCAACCTGGATGGACGTTGCAAAGAATATTAAAAGAGGTTGAGGGTCTTTTCAAAGTTTTAAATGAAGTGGGAACAAAAAGCCATGTTGAAGACTTGTATCAAACCTTAACAAAGCTGGGACAGGGTATAAATTTACCTGAGTTTTTGAGGGAGAAAATGTAATGAATATATTTGAAAAGAGAGAATCTAATGTTAGGAACTATTGTAGAACATATGGGGGTATATTTGATAGAGCCAAGAATTCTATTGTTTATTCTTCAGACGGTAAAAAATTTATTGATTTCTTTGCAGGAGCGGGCGCATTAAATTATGGACACAACAATAGTTTTATAAAAAATAAAATTGTATCATATATCATGTCTAATAAGATTATGCACGCATTAGATTTTCATACTATAGCAAAGCGGGATTTTATTAAGTGTTTTTACGAAAAAATATTGAAGCCTAAGAGCCTAAATTACAAATTTCAATTTTGCGGGCCAACTGGAGCAGACGCAGTTGAGGCAGCATTAAAACTTGCAAGAAAAATTAAAAAAAGATCAGGAATTTTTGCTTTTATGGGTGGTTATCATGGCGTATCATTAGGAGCATTATCAGTAACTGGGAATAAAAGAATGCGAGGTGCAGGAGGAACTCCCCTTAATAATGTAACATTTATTCCATACTGTAATAAAAGTTTTAATTCGATAGAGTATATGGAAATGATTTTAAAAGATAGCCATTCTGGAATTGAAACCCCAGCAGCAGTAATTGTTGAAACTATACAAGCCGAAGGTGGGGTAAATGTTGCAAGAGTGGATTGGTTAGAACAACTAAAAAAGTTGTGTGAAAAATATGATATGCTGTTTATCTGTGATGATATTCAAGTTGGTTGTGGTAGATCTGGAAACTTCTTTTCATTTGAAAGAAGTGGCATTATTCCAGATATTGTAGTTTTATCAAAAGCAATAAGTGGTTATGGACTACCTATGTCAGTTCTATTATTAAAGCCTGAGTTAGATGTATGGCAGCCTGGGGAGCATGTGGGAACTTTTAGAGGATTCCAATTAGCATTTGTTGGGGCAGTAGCAGCCTTAGAATATCGTGAAAAATATGATTTAGAGAATAAAGTTAAAGAAAGAGAATCATTTATTAGGAATTTTTTAGAGAAATTTTTTATATATAAAGAAATTGAAATACGAGGATTGGGTATGATTTGGGGAATTGATTTTGGTAGAGGTAGTATTACTAAGAAAATTGTAAAAACGTGTTTTGATAATGGACTAATTATTGAATCAGCCGGAAGAGATGGTTCTATTTTGAAACTATTACCACCACTAAATATCTCAATGAGCAACCTTCTTACAGGGTGTGTTATCATTGAAGAGGCAGTTGGAGAAGTTATGGGAGAATTATTCGTCTAAATATAATTTGTTAGATGAGTTGTTAGAAGAGATAATGTCAGATCCTAATGAAAGGAAGAGTAAAAATTGATTTTGCTTGATTATAATAAAGATAATACTGTTAGAGTTTGGTCTGATTCTAATAAAAATCTATCGTTGGTTTTTAGTCCCATACTTTCAGCCAAGTTTGTGCGAAAAGGAACTTATTGGACCTGCGATGTGAGAGAACTCGATAAACTCGTTAAAAATTTAGATTTTTTAGGATTAGAAAAAGCAGTTGATGATGAAACGATAGAACAGTTTATGAAGTATGTTGAGGAACAAAATAAGTTTAAGAGTATAAAGGAAGGAAATTGTACAGTAATATGTGAGTTCAAAACAAAACCTTTTAGAGAGCAGGTAGCCGGAATTGCATATTTGTCTGAAAGATATAGATCAGGAATTTTTGATGAAATGGGTTTAGGGAAAACTAAACAAGTTTTAGATACTTTAAAAGTTTGGAGATCCAATGGTCAGGTAAAGAGTAATGGAGTTGTAATTTGTCCTAATACAGCAAAGTATGCTTGGGCGGAGGAGATTGGGATACACTCTGATTTTACACATTATCAAATTGGAAATGGAACAGCACAATGTAAAACAGATATTAATTATATTAAAAAGAATTCTAAAGATTTATTCGTAGTACATATAGATTGTTTAAGATATGTTGTGAATGAATTAGCAACGTTAAATCCCGCATTTATATTTATAGATGAGTTTCATTTGTTTAAAAATGTTGGTACTGTTAGATCAACTGGGTCTTTAAGATCTCAGGCGTTATTCCAATTATTAGAGGCATGGCAGAAAAAGAATCCAAGTTTGAAGATTATAATTATGACAGGAACCCCTGTTGCAGAAAGACCTGAAGAAGCCTATGCAGTTTTAAAGATATTGATGCCGGACTTTATTTCTTCTTATAGTAGGTTTCAGAATAGATTTTGTAAATTTGAAGAGACTTATTATCCTGTTTGGAAAACATTTAAAGGCGGAAAAAAGCAGAGAGTTAGAACAAAGGTTAGAGAGGTAGTGGGTTATAAGAATTTAAGTGAATTAAAAGCTTTAATAGAGTCTGTAAGTATTAGAAGATTGAAATCAGAAGTAGAAGATTTTCCAGAGAAAATTGAACTAAAGAAGTTTGTTGTTTTGGATGGTAATCATTCAAGAGATTATGAAATCGTCAAAAAAGCAACTAGGGAAGAGATTTTAAAATTAACAAAGTCTGGAAAACCATTTAATGTTAAGAATAGATTTATTCGACTCATGCAAGTTGTCAACAATCCTGCAGTTTTAGGAGGAGAGAATTATTCGTCTAAATATAATTTGTTAGATGAGTTGTTAGAAGAGATAATGTCAGATCCTAATGAGAAAGTTGTCCTATGGAGCATTTTCAGAAAGTCCATTGAGTTACTATATGATAGATATAATAATAAGTATGGTGTGGATTGTATATTTGGAGATGTTCCAATTGAAAAGAGAGGAGATATTATTAAGAGATTTAAAAGTGAAGGCAAACCAAAAATATTGTTGTGCAATCCACAAGCGGCGGGGACATCATTAAATTTAGAAAGAGCTCAGACGGCTGTGTATGTGGATATGATGTTTTCATTAACCCAAAGGTTACAAAGTGAAGATCGAATTCATAGGAGAAGTTCAAAGGGTGTAGTTAGAATAATTTCCATAGTGGCCAAGGGCACAGTAGATGAAGGGTTAATAGAGTTACTAAAGCAGAAGAAGGATATGAAAGATGCATTATTAACATCCGACGATATTTTAATTGAACAGAATAAAGGATTTTTATTAGAGTTTTTAAAATGAAAAATAGATTGAGAAAATAAAGAGGCGTTTTTAAAATTATAATATCATAATAATTCTTTAAATCTGCTATCACCTTCTCTTGAGCCAGGTTTTTAAAAAGTATAGGATATAATATATATAAATTTAATTTAGAGTGAATTTGTTTTATTGTATAATATTTTATTGGAGTTCTAAAAATGAAAACAATTAAAGTTTGGGGAACTTGTGAAATTTTATTTAAAAATAATAATGTATATATAACTTTGCTTAATTTGATTGGGGGAACCTACTCCAGTTTGCATAGTCATAAGAATAAGTCAGATAAATTTATATTGATTTCAGGAAAAGTAAAAGTGATTACAGAGATAGGAGAGACAATTTTATTTCCTGGCCAATCATTAATTATTGACCCGCCATTGTTACACCAATTTATAGTTGAAGAGGATTCTATTATGATTGAAATTTCTTCCACTGTATTAGATCCAGAAGATATAAACAGAGTTTTTCAGGGCGGAAAGATAGTGAATGGAAAGATGATAAGTTTAGATGATTTAAACAAACTGGCAAAGGAGAGGGGAGGGATGTAATGCCATATATAAAACAAATAGAAAGAGACAAATTTGATAAACATATAGAAGAATTATTATATGAACTTTGTAATAACGGATTATTTGAGCCCGGTCAGATGAATTATATTATTTCAAAGTTAATTAAAGGAATTATAAAAAGGATAGGTATTAGTTACTCTCTGTGTAATAATATTACTGGAGTATTAGGGTGTGTTAAGAAAGAGTTTTATAGAAGAACTGTAGCGCCCTATGAAGATCAGAAGATAATTGAAAATGGAGATATTTGAATTCTAATTTACAAAAAGGGGTAAAAATGATTACTAAGGATTGGGAAGTTAAGATGTGCAGTATAAAAATCCACGTTTCAATTAGTAGAAATTGTAACAAATGGATTTGTTCTTTAACTATTGAGAAAATTAGAGGATGAGGAGATGAAGATGTCAGAAACTTTTGAAAAGTTACCCCAGGAAGAAAAAGAATTAATCTTTGAATGTGTTAAAAAAATAGGGGAGAGATATCAAGCGGTTTTAACTAAGGCTGTTGAGTCGGGCGATAAAGTTTGGGTAAAGTTTGCCCTACGAGAACTTTGGTTATGCTTTGATAAGATTGAAAGTTATACCCCACAAGATACTATGGATAACTTAATGGAAAAATTAGAAGAGATTTGTGAAGTGGAATTAAAGAAAGAATGATATGAAGATAGGTTAGGAAAGAGGATTTATATTGTTTAATGAAAAAAATAAGAATTTATCAAGCATGGTGTAAAGGATGCGGACTTTGTATTTATTTTTGCTCCAAAGAAGTTTTAGAGTTAATTGATAGTGAGAGTATAGTTATTGATGATAATAAAAAATTGCAGTTTTTAACAGTATCATCAATTAAAGATATTAAGAGGTGTAATGGGTGTGGGATTTGTGAGATTTATTGTCCAAGTTTTGCTATAAGAATGGAGGAGAAAAAATGATAAATGAACAAATTGATAAAATTAAGACATACTTCCTGTATTTTTATTTTGGATTTGTTTTTCTTCCAGGATGTATAATAAAGGGAACCTGGGAGATAATGTATCTTATACTATCGTCGTATATTTTTGATGATCCTTGGTGGCATAAAGAAAATCTATCTTTTTTTACTGGTGTAATTGTATTTATTCTCACAATAATAATGTTAGTGAAGATACTAATATGAGGATGTGGATGATAGATTCATCAAAGTTGTGTAATAAACATTTGTTAGGTGAGCATTTGGAATGTCATATGTTTGTGGGAGCTCTAAATAAAAGAACCTCTGTTCAAGGATTTATAAGTAATGGACTACTAGAAATACACAGTTTGAAAAATAGGCATGAAGATTTAGTAGAGGAGATGTTACATCGAGGAATGATTCATAATTCCAACCTCCCGGCATTTGAAGAAAAAGTATTGGGAAGAGTAGATGTAAATTTAAATGAAGAGATTTTAAGAACTAGATGTAAAAGATGTTTTGGAGGGAAAAATGAAACAAAGCTTTGCAAATGAAATCTTTATGACTTATGCAATTTCTAAGGCAATGGAGGGCGTTAAGATAGGCCAAACTCCATTTGGAGCATGTATTGTTAAAGATGGAAAAATTATTAGTTGTGAACATAATCAAGTTTTAATGAAAATTGATATTACAGCACATGCAGAAATTATGGCAATTAGAGAGGCCTGTAAAGTATTAGGTGATGTGGATTTGTCAGGTTGTACAATATATACTACTTGTGAACCATGTCCAATGTGTTTTAGTGCTTGTCATTGGGCTAGAATTGATAAGATTGTTTATGGTGCAGAGATAAAGGATGCTAAGAAAGCTGGATTTAATGAGATAGAATTATCAGCAAAACAAATGGCAAAATTTAGTAAGAAGATTAAAGTGGTTAGTTGTAAAGGACTATTGGCCAAAAGGTGTATTAAACTTTTTGATATTTGGAATTATAATATATCACCTATTACTTATTAGGAGTATAGAACAATGATATGGAAATTTTTAGTTGGTGATAAGGACTCAGATAGATTTGTTTTAGTGTCTGAGGATAGTAGTATTTTAATAATAGGAGAGTATGAATCTGATACTTGTGGGGGAGTTAAGAAAAAAATAAGTGTTTTTAGTAATTTAATGAGGAGAGAAAATAGTACATAATGAAATTTTTCTCTTGACTTGTATTTACAAACATGATATAATTATATTAAATTAAATAACAAGTAAGGAGAAAAGAAAATGATTGATATTAGGGAGCAGATAGTAAATAGTTCTAAATCATTTGAATGCAAAAGTCCAAGATTACATAAGATAGCAAAGTTCATAAACACTGTAAATACTTTGCACCAAAGGTATGAGGCTAAAATAGTCGAAGGATATTGTAACACAGATAGAAAGATAGGAAGACTAAGATGGCCTGGTAAGGGTAGATATGGAAATAGATTGATTGTAACAAGAAAATCAGATAATAGTGTAGTAATAGATCACAATTCAGCGGAAACATATCGTCAGAATTGTGAAGTATGTGACAAAGTTGTAAAGTTGGAAGGTTTTTAAGATAAGATGAAAGGGTGGGACAGAGATGGCTAAACAGAGGATATTTGAAAAGATATGGTTTTGTGAAGGATGTTTATATGAAGAGCTGTATAAGAAGGGTGATGTTTTTCGGTACTATCCTGATACAAAGCACTGTCCAAATTGCAAACTTGAAATGAAAGTTAAGAAGATAAAGTAATGAAAAGGAGAAAAATGTTTGATGATTGTAAGTATATTATGATTGATGAAACTATTCCAATTTTATTTCCTTGTACAATAGCGCATAATGTAGTAGCTAATGCTTTAGGAAGAAATAAAGTTACATCAGCAGGATTTGTGGAAATTTCTCAAGAGGCTGTAGATTGGTACTCTATAATAGAGGTGAATGTTTATGGAGGATCAGTAAGTCTTAAGTTATTCTCAAAGAAAGAAGATATATTTTTTATTAAGAAAATGTTATCTATTGATTAATTTTAGTCTCATAGGAGAAAAATATGGAAATAATAGTTAGAGGAAGACGTTTAGGAAAAACAGAAGAACTAATAAAAGAAAGTGCAAAAACAGGATATTATATTGTTGCGATCAATCATAGATTGGCAGAAATTACTTCTAGGGCTAAAGAATTGGGGTTGAAAATTCCTTTTCCTATCACATTTTCAGAATTTCTAGATGGTAGATTCCGTGGTCTTGATATAAAAGGGTTTTTAATTGATGATGTAGATGTTTTGCTTTTACAATTATCAAGAGGTGTACCTATTGCAGCCGCGACAATAACTAGAGGAGATAAAAGTGAGTAAATTTTTCTCTTGACTTGTATCAGCAAACATGATATAATTAAAGAAATTAAGGAGTTAAAAATAGATGAAAGAGTTAGCTGAAGAAATACGAAAACATAAAAAATTATATTATGAAGGAACTCCAGAAATTACTGATGAGGAATTTGATGGATTGGTTGAGAGATTGAGAGAGTTGGATCCTGAGAATGAGGTTTTGGAAGAAGTTGGGGCCCCAATTGAAAGTGATAAAAAGATTGAACATAGTCGAGTAATGGGTTCATTGGCGGTAATAAATAATGAAGAGGGTTGGTTGAAATGGTCTAAGTCGTCCTTTTTAAATGAAACTTTTATTGTCGAACCCAAGTTGGATGGTTTAACAATTGTATTAAAATATGAAAAAGGAAATTTGGTATATGGAGCAACAAGAGGAAATGGTAAGATAGGGGAACTGATTACTTTTGCACATAGAATGCAGGGTGTACCAAATAAATTGCGGGTGGCAGTGGATGTAGAAGTTAGAGGAGAGGGTGTGGTAAGAAAGGAAGAGGCAGAAAAATTGGGAGCAGCAAACCCAAGAAATCTGGCTGTGGGTTTAACGAAAAGGAAGGATGGAAACGGAATTGAGTTGATACATTTTATTCCATTTCAACTTATAAATGGTACAGAGTTGGAAACAGAGTATGATGAGATTTGCAAATTGAAAGAACTAGGCTTTCCCGAGGTTGTTGAAACCCTACTACGTAGTAGAGATGAAGCGGCTGAAGTTTTCGCTAAGAATGAAGAAAATAGATCAAAGTTAGCTTATGATGTGGACGGCATAGTATTTAAATATAATTCCAAAAAGATTCAAAAAAAATTAGGAGAAATAGGGTCAGATCCAAGATGGGCAATTGCTTGGAAGTACAAATCAGAAAAAGCTAAAACAAGAGTAGTTGAAATTACCCATAAAACAGGCAAAACAGGGAGAGTAGTTCCAGTATTAAAAATTAATCCAGTAAAATTAGCTGGTGCAGTTTGTGTAAATGTTACAGCAAACAATTATGGATTTATTAAAGATAATAAAATTGGAATTGGTACTGAGATAATTTTGGAGAGAGCTGGAGATGTAATTCCACATGTCGTAGAAGTAACTAAAGCTGAAGGGGAAGTAATAATTCCAGAAAGATGCACCTGTTGCAATCAAGAACTAAGATGGGAAGGGCCAAATTTGATTTGTGATAATATTAATTGTAATCAAAGGAAATTAGCTATAATTCAGAATTGGATTTGGGGTATGGACATCGAGTGGTTTGGACCAGCGGCTCAAAAAGAATTATTTTTTAATAATTTTATAACAGATATTTCAGATATTTATGAGATCTCTGAAATGGCATATATAGAAGTGATTGGTAGTGCAATGGGCAGGAAAGTTTACAAATCAATTCAAGAGAAATCGAAAGTTGAATGGTGGAGATTTCTTATGAGTTTAGGAGTACAACATCTTGGGTCCACTGTATCAAAAGAATTAGCAAAGCGATGGAACACAGTAGATGAAATAATTGAGAACTTAGTTGGTACTGAGATTCAGGGAATGGGAATTATAAAACAGAGAATTGTAAATGAGCTTAAAATTCGGAGAGAGGAAATTTTAAGAATACTTAAACATATGCAAATTCAAGCAGAGAAAAAGATTGAAACAACAGGAAAATTAAGCGGAACTTTTTGTATCACGGGTACGCTATCAAGACCTAGAAAAGAGATTCAAGAACTAATTGCTAAAAATGGGGGGAAAGTATTAGGTGGAGTTTGCAAAGGTTTAAATTATTTAGTGGTTGGTGAGGCGCCAGGAAGCAAACTTTCCAAGGCACAAGCATTGGGAATTAAGGTAATAAAAGAACAAGACTTATTAGAAATAATTAATTAAGGAGATAAAAAATGTCGTTGTACTTAAATGATCTAACACGAGAACAAGTTAAAGAGGTGTGGAGATTAGTCATTGAATTCCCTACTTTCAAAGTGGTGGTCCTTGCAGCATATGAAAAATTTCTTGACGGTGAATATGCCTATTCCATTACCACAGATGATGGAAATAGGGGTACTATTTTAATGTCTAAGAAAGCCAAAACAGAAGTGGAAGCACACAAAGAATTAGACTCTTTGCGCCATCAAATGAGTATAACAATGACTCTAAATGGGGAAAAGAATCCTTCTATAATTTATTGTGATGATTAATTTATGAGTCATTGAAAAGAATCTCTCTATAATTTATTGTAATGATTAATTTATGAGTCATTTTAAAAATAATGAAAATAGTCCATTTTAAAGTATAAAAAAGTACTTTAAAATATGTTTATTTTAAATAAGTTATAGATTGTGTGACTCATAAAACTAAGATTTTGCGGTCCTTTTTACGTTCTTTAGACAAAAATAGATATGATTACTTTATGAGTCATTTTAAAAAATAGGAGTTATTTTAAAAAATAGGAGTTATTTTAAAAAATATGAGTCATTTTAAAAAATATGAGTCACTTTCATAATATGAGTCATTTTAAAAATCATAATTTGAAATTATTTATGACTCACAAAAATAGTCCATTTTAAAGTATAAAAAAGTACTTTAAAATATGTTTATTTTAAATAAGTTATAGATTGTGTGACTCATAAAACTAAGATTTCTACATTCTTTGAACAAAAAACGGTATTAATTATATCATTATTATATTAATAATATTAAGTATAATATAAAAATATATTATTATATTATAAGGCAATGAATTGAAGGAGAGAAGAAAATGCCAAAAGGAGTTTATGACTCAAGAGAAAGTTCATAAATTATATAGTGATGATTTAGAAAAAGCTCTTAAAGTCAGAGAAGATTTCTTGAGAGGTTTAACTCCAGAAAGAAGAAGGGATGCTTTAGAATTCTTTAGATCAATAGAAAGAAAGTTAAAGACGGTTGGAAATACCCATAACAGAATGATCATCTTACAAGAAATGATGAAAGAATCATGCAGTACTTTAAATAAAAAAATGGATGAGCTTGGAGATCACTTAGATATGTATGAAGAGAAAATTACTAACTTAAGAAAGAGGGTAGAAGAATATCTGGAGACAAAATGAAAAGATTATCATATTATATGAAATTAAATTATCCAGTAGAAATTTTTAAGATTCCCAATAAACTTGGGGGAGGTTATACTGCATGTATTTCACAATTACGCAAAAACTTATTTGTGGGAGATGGTAGAACAGTAGAAGAGGCTCTTGAAGATTTAGAGAAAACAAAAAAGGAAATTTTTACTGATTATTTAAAAAGAGGGGTTTTTATTCCCAATCCAATTATGGAAGGATTTAAAGGAGATAAAAAATGTCATTTTGGAAAGTGACAAAACAGAGTGTTAAAGAGATTAATCCAATACTTGGGGCAGATTTTGTAGAGTTAGCAACTGTTCTGGGATGGAAGTGTGTCGTAAAGAAGGGTGAATGTAGTGTAGGTAGTGAAGGAATTTATTTCCCTATTGATTCTCAGATGCCTATGGATGATGTTCGATATGCATTTCTTGATAGAAGTAGTAAAACTAGGAGAGTAAAAACAGGAAAATTTAAGAAGCAAATTAGCCAAGGATTGTTTTTGCCACTTACTATTTTCACGGAAGAGGAAATAAAACAGTTAGAAGAAAGAATATTTAATGAAGGAATAGATGCAGATCTTTCAAATATTTTTAGAGTAGTTCATTATGAACCCCCAACCCCCGTTCATATTGGTGGGGATGTGGTGGGAGCCACCCCTGAATTTATTCGTAAGACTGATCAAGAGAGAATTCAAAATGATCCATTTTTGTTAGAACTAATAAAGTATTATTCAATGGAAATGACAGAGAAGTTGGATGGAACTTCTATTCAATATTTTCTTAATAATGGAGACTTTGGGGTTTGTAGTAGGAATTTAAGATTAAAAGAGTCGGAAACAAACACCCCTTGGAGAGTAGCAAAAAGTTTAGATATTGAAGCAAAGTTGAGGAGATTAGATAGAAACATTTCAATTCAAGGAGAGTTGGTAGGACCCTCAATTCAGGGAAATAAATATAAATTAAATGAAGTGCAGTATTATGTTTTCGATATATGGAATATTGATAAGCAGTGTTTTTTAATTCCATCTGAAAGAAGGATGTTGGTAGAAGAATTAGAATTATTGCATGTACCATTTTTAGGATTATGTAGTTATGATTGTAATATAACAGTGGATAAAATGGTAGATATAGCTAAAGGAAAAAGTATGATTGGATGTAACTCAACTCGTGAAGGTTTAGTATTTAAATGTTGTGAAGTTTTAAATGGTTATGTTCCATCTTTTAAAGTAATAAATAATGATTTTTTATTGGAGGAAGAAAAATGAAATGGGATTTAGTGGTTAAGAAAGGCCTTGTAGATATGTTAGGAGGAACTGGTACAAAGGAAGAAATAGCAAAAGAATTAGAAAGATGTTTATTGAGAAGAAGTCCAGAATATTTAATTTTAGAAGCGAAAAAGAAACCAGATGGAAAGTATTATTTTATATTGTGTATAGATAAAAAAAGTTGGGAGAATAAAAAATGAATCAAATTGTGCAATTGGTACTTTGGTATTGGAAGATGATACTTTATGCTTTAATAATTTGTGGTGCTGTACTTGTTCCACTTTTTATATCATTCATTGTGGTGGGGGGAGTAATACATGGTGTTAGAAAATATAAAGGTTGGAGAGATAGTAAATTAAAAAAAGAGGAATTACTAATTGAAAAATTAGCAGAATATATTCATGATATTCAATGGTCAGGATGGATGAGGTATTTGTTTGGTAATTGTAAGGATATGACAGGAAGAGATGATAATCATATAGATTTAATATCAACCTCTACCATACCTACATGGGCATGTGAGAGATGGTCAAGACAGATGCAAACTTCTTATAAAGATCTTTCAGAGACGGAAAAGATGTCTGATAAACTTGAAGCGAAACGAATATTGGATGTAATTAAAAATGTCAATGATAAAAATTGATAGAAAACCTATAAATATTGCTCTATTAAGGCACAGTATATATGGATTAAATGGAAGAATAAGAAGAAAATCCATTGATGTATATGATGATGTATGTGTATTGTGTTATGAAAGATGGAGACATTTTGTTGAGTGGGAACCCACCTTAGAAGTCCCTAGTTGGATTGAAAATATGGATCCATCTGCTAGATTAGATAATATTTATAGGGTTGGATTAAGTTTGGAAGCTTTAGCAGATCAAAAAAGAGAAGATGATTATTTATATGTATCAATTTTTCAATCAGATCCAGATACTATATGTAAAGGATTAAAATTTTTACATAGTAAAATGTATCTTAGGGCATGGAGTTTATTTTATGAAAGGATTGCTAGGTTTGGATCTTATGATAAGGTGTTTTTAACAGTGACGCAGTTGTATGAAGATTATATTAAGTTTTGTGTGGAAATATTGCAAAAAAAGCCTATTTTCAAAACTATACAAACAGAGTATCCAGATTTTACATCTTTATTAAATGCTGCAATATGGTGTGTAAAATATAATATTGATCCTTGGATCTATGTTAAAACTATGTACGATTCTTTTGATAAATTTGAAAAGAAGGTTAATGGACCCCAGGCGGAGTTGTGTTTTAGTAGTAAACATGTTGGTAGTACTTCTCAAGTTAGACCCCCTGTTAGACAGTTTATAGAGTTGAGTAAAGAAGGGAATCCATGGAAAGAAATAATAAATTTTATGGGTCTAAGAGAGGATGTAAGAATAGAGTGTTCTTCAGGAATACCATTGGGATTTAGTTTGGCTGATCGACATAAAATAAGTGGTTCAATGAAGGAAGTAACTTTAATTCAAGATGAATATTATTGGGCAAATGGAATTAGGTATCAAGCAAGATTTAATTTTGATGATAATACAACATTTACAATTTTTATTACTCCAGAAAATTTTAATGAGTTTAAGGATAGATGGAATACTGAGAATCCCGCCATACCCAGCTATGCGGAGTTAGTAAAATATGGAAGAGGCAATTTAATAAAAGAGAGGTATGAATCAATTAAGAAGTTATATGAAAGGATGATGTGAGGATAGGAGATGGTAAAGTATGAAAGAAGAAAAATATAGAGAGGTTGTTGAATGGGCAGGTTTTGAGTTTGTTGGAATACAGAGTAATCCCTTTGGGAAGGATTTAGTTTTATTTAATGATGTAACAGGTTCAACTCTTGCTATAAATGTAGATGATGTTGTTTCTCCGGATGATGTTCGTGAATATGCAGTGTCAAGAAGAGAAAGATTTAAAAATAATGTATAAGTAGGGAGGAAGAAAATGTCACAGATAAAAGTAATAATAGAAGATACTTCAGGTAAAGATGGTGTGTTTCCCACAGTGACTCCATGGTGGGAGAAGGGTAGATGTTTATTGTTAGGATGTTCCAATAACAAAGATTTAAAATGTAATGGTGTTTCTTGTAAATTTGAATTGCCAGAACCTATAGATTGTCGATTTTATTTAAAGGAGGATAAATAATGAATAAAGAAGTTAGAGACAAAATCAAATCACTGAGAGAGCTTGGGGGAAATTTATGTATTTTAAGGGAGAGGTTGAAGAAAGAATCTAAAATATATATGATAACTACTAATAGTGTTACTTTGAAGGTTAGAGAATGTTTAGAAAGCGCTATAGATGGATTAAATATAGTAGTAAGTAATATAGAAGAAGGTATTGTGGGAATAGTTTATCAAGAGTTTCTCGATGAAGAAGATCTGGAAAATGGAGTAAATTTTGAAGAAATAGATATAGAGCCTGTAGTAGAAGGTGAAATTACATCTACTCATGATTTCTCTCCCACAGGAGAGTCAAGTCCGGGGTATGATGCTGACGGATTTTATACAGAGGAATGGTAATGAACATAAATGTCGAACGAGGTATTGCTATTTTGCAAAAAGAATGGATTGAGAAATGTAATAAGTGTGGTGGAACAGGGTATTTAGAAGTTAGGTTATGTGATTGCATGAAGCGATTTCAGACTGGTGTTAAGTTATTGTTAGGAGAATTTCCTCTAGACTTAGTACGATTAGAGAAGCCTGTGTGTGATGATAAGATTTTGGTTTTTTATAGAGATAATCCAGATAAAGTTTTTGAGAATGGTTTGAGTTTGTATATACACGGTCCTCTGGGGGTAGGTAAAACTTTGTGTTCAGTATGGTTGTCAGAGAAATTTGTAGGTGCATTTGGTCCTGAGGGCCAATGTGGTTATAAACATGATTTAACAGTTCAATTTATGGAGGCATCAAATTTTGTGTTAAGATCTAGAATTAGTGGTGGAGATGATCAAGAGTTGAAAAAGTTTTACAAAACTTTTGATGCATCATTATTTGTATTAGATGATTTTAATAATGAGTATAAATCAGTGCAAAATCCTCAGTATGTTCATAGATTGTATGAAATGTTTTTGAGACATAGATTATCAAATTGTCTTCCTACTATTATTACAACAAATGTTCCTCCTCAGCAAGTATCCACAGAATATGATGTGAAGATTGCTTCTTTGTTAGGAATAAAACAAAAGAAAAGCGGATATGATATGGCTGGTCGGTTTGTTGAAATAAGACTTGATGGTCCAGATTGGAGAAAATTGGCGAATGATAAAGCGTGGTCAGATTATTTTAAGGAATAATTGAAATGAGAAGGGTGTAATTGTGGAAAAGAAATAACATTTATGAGTAAAAGTGGTAAATGTAAGAAATGCGTGCAAAAAGGACTAAAAAAAGAACCACTATCAAAAGAAACTAAGTTTAAGGAGGAGTAGAATGAAAAAATCAAAGATTAAAAGAATGAATATTAAGGAGTTTAGGAAACTTGGTTATCTACAGGAAGTGAATAGAAAGTTTTTTCACCCATTAGGGCTAGCCCTTGAAGTAATAATAGATGATGAAACAAAAAAAGAAAGTCTGGGTGGAATTTGGGATTATAGATCAGATCCAGAAGGGATGTTTTCTGGTTTTTGGGATGAATTACATAAAAAAAGAGCAAGAAATATAGAAAAATTAAGAAAAAGAAAAATATTGCATAGAATTAAGAATAAGCATGGTATAGTATGTAATAGTGAGGGTATACAGATTTCAGGCTTCTTAAAAAAGGAGTAAAAATGGAAGTTAAAGCATACATTTGTCCTAGTTGTGGGGATAAAATTTATAGTAGAGCCAGACATGATTTTAGAATGTGTTCTTGTGGTTCAATGTCTGTGGATGGAGGATTTGATTATGTTAAAAGGTCATTGAGTCCGGAATTTAAGTTTGAAGATATACTGGAAGAGGAAATTGATTTAGGGGATGTTACAGAAAAGGATTTATTTGAAGATTACAATAGTGCTAAAGATTGTTATGGATTAGAACATGGACATAATTATTTGCCAACTCTGGGCTTGTTAAAGATATTGGGAGAATCTGAATGAAATTTACTCAAGAGCTTGAGATTGAATTTTTTAGTGCTGTATTAAAAGATCCAAAGTTTATAGGAAGATATGTAGAATCTTTTAAAAATTATAGGGGTTCTACTTTTAGTATGGAGTGGATTAGAGATGAGTTGATAAAATGGTATGATAAGTATAAGAATTTACCAGCTATAGAAGTTTGGAAATCTTTGATAGAAAATCAATTAGATGGAGAGAATAGAAAATTAGTTTCATCAGTTGTTGAAAATCTAATGAATCGGGAATCAAAAGCTGGAGAGTATGCTGCAGATAGTTTTTTAGATTTTATGAGTTCTAAGGAGTTAGAAAGATGTGTAGAAGAGGGTAGGGTTTTATTTCAAAAGACATTGGATGTAAGTTTATATATGTCTAAGTTGTCAGAGGGATTAACTCTGTCAGAGAGAATAAGATATGGTTCTAATGTTGATAGAGTTTATGATTGGTTAGAACAAAGAAAACTAAGAGAATCTAAAAGGGGAATAATTTCCTCAGGTTTGAAGTTAGGGATTCCACAGCTGGATGAACAATTTGTATTTCGTAGAGGAACTTTGACTGTATTTCAAGGTCCTTATAAAAGATATAAATCGATCATATTACATCATTGTGGTTTTGCGGGTTTGTTACAAGGTTACAATGTGTTGCATGTAAGTTTTGAGAACACTTTGCAACAGGTGGGGGATAGATATGATTCTAGATTTACAGGAGTTGATTATAAAAGAATGGTAAGGGCTCTGACTACAGGAGATGAACAGAGGGTTATGAGTACTGTATTTGAGAGATTAGAAAATCTACCAAATAAATTAAAGATACAAAGATGTGCTCCTTATGTAGATACTGTTAAAACAGTTGAAATTGCAATTGATAAGTTATACAGACTTGAGGGTTGGATGCCAGATATTATGTTAATTGATTATATAAATTTGGTGGCGTGTGCTAAAAATATTGAAGATGATTATAAAAGAATAGAATTGGCCTGTTGGGATACTCAAAATTTGGGTAGGGATAGGGATATAATTATGATCTCAGCTTGTCAATCCCAAAAAGGTGCAGAAGACAGAGAGGATTTAAAGGGTTCAGATTCCGCAGGGTCGGTAGGTATTCTTAGAGCTTCAGATAATCAAATTGCAATTAATCAAACTCCAGAAGAGAAGAAAATGAAAATAATTCGATTGTCTCCAGTATTTTTTAGAGACGACGACATCATTACTAAAGATGTTCCATTAAATGCCGAGTTAACTAGAATGTGTATTTCAAGGGAAAGTGATAGCTTGTGGGGCGAATTAGATGAAGATCTCTCCTAGAATTTATTTATTGTCAAAATTTCCTAATGCCAGAAAAAGGAGTGGTGAGGAAATAATGATTAGTTGTCCTTTTCATAAGGAGTCTAAACCATCTATGTCAGTTGCATTAGAGACAGGTGTTTATCATTGTTTTGGTTGTAAGAAAAAGGGAAATTTTGTTTCGTTGTATAAATTTTTAGAGAACATTACGTGGAATGAAGCATCTAATAGATGTGGAACTATACAAAGAAATAATTATGATAGAGTTAGAGTAAAGAAGACATTTAAGTTGCCAGATGATTTGATTTCTAGTAATAACTTATTGCCAGTCTATCTTAAGAATAGAGGATTTACTGTAGAAGATTTAGCATTATTTGATGTATCTTGGAGAATTTCTGATCATGCTATCTTTTTTCCAATTTATGATGAGAATAAAAATTTGATAAGTTATGTGATTAGAAGATCAACAGGAAAGAGTAATTATTATTATCCAGAAGATAGTCCCCACATGGATTATTTATATGGGGAGTGGTTAAAGTTACAAGATAAAGTATTTATTGTGGAAGGTGTATTTGATTGTATTAGTGTAAATCGTTGTGGATATAGTTCTTTGAGTACTTTTACCACTAGTTTTACTATTGAACAATTAAATAGAATGAAGAGATTTATTGTGGAGGGAAGATGTAAAGAGTATGTGGTTTGTTATGATGCCGACGCGTCAGACAGAGGTGATGAGTTAGAGTTTCAATTGGCGTCCATGGGATGCTCAGTGAACCAGTTAAAATTAAAGTATGGCGATCCAGGGGATAAGTCTAAGGAGCAGATGATTGAAATAATGAATGAGTTTTTAGAAAGATCTCTTGACTTGTTAGAACAAACATGATATAATAAGTTATGAGGAAAAGAAGATGAAAGAAATATATCAAAGCTAAAGGAGATCCATATGAAATACGATGGTGTTGATGGAAGAATTCTTAGAGCATTTGAAAAGTGGAGGCCAAAGATTTATGCTTGGGCAAGAAAGTTAAACTTAAGGAATGAATTTGATATAGAAGATTTGGAGCAGGATGTAATGACGACGTTGATGTGGGCTTTGGGAGCATATGATTCCACCAAAGGAACTACTTTTGATACTTGGGCGTACAGAGTACTTCATCAATATTTTGTAAACAGACTTCAATCAATATGTTCTAAAAAATCTGGGGAAAATAAGATTGTTGTTGAGTTTGAAGAGGTGTATGATTTGGGGGTGGAGAAGAAATTGGGTTTAGAATTTGAAGATTTATTAGAGATACTACAATCATATAAATTAAAGGTGGTAGCAAGTGTTTTAATGGAGCAAGATAATAAGTATTCTGAACCATTTTGGTATTCCTTTTATAAGAAAAGAGATGAATTGTTAAGTGGGGTTCGTGTTAAGTCTAAAGGTAGATTAAGAATTAGTGTAGATCGAGAGTTGAGAAACTTTTTAAAAATTTCTAGAACTGAATTATTTGAATTGTGCAAAGAGATATCAGTGAGGGTTGGGGAGACGTATTGATGTATAGAAATTTGAGAATTAATGGAGAGATGTAATGGAAGAATGGAATCAGTGGGCGGAAAAGGTTAAGGGATGTTCTAAGTGCGGATTATGTAAACCAATTAAAGTTTTAGGAATTGGTCCAACACCTTGTGATTTAGCATTTGTTGGGGAATCTCCAGGAGAATATGAAGAAAAACTAGGTAAGCCATTTGTTGGTAAAGTGGGCAAACTATTTACAAAAATATTACTCAAAGTTTCTTTTGTTAGAGAAGATATTTATATTACTAATGTAGTAAAGTGTCATCCTCCAAACAATCAAACTACTATGGAAGCATCTCAAATATGTAGAGGGTGGTTGTATGAAGAATTAAAGATGGTTAATCCTAAAGTTATCGTTCTAATGGGAACTTTTGCTGCTGAGGCATTTATTAAAGATTGTTCTGGAATTAATAGTGTTAGGGGTAATTGGTATAAATGTAGTGATATGGAAGATTATATAAATATTTTACCAATTTATCACCCTGGACATGTTTTACATGGGGGAGGAGACAGGGCTGAAGATATTATTGTGTCGGATTTGATAAAGGTGAGGGAATTTTTGTGGGGAGTTGGAGTAAGAGGAAACCCAATAAAGTCTGTAAAAATTAACTCAAAACTATTAGGAGGTGAATTATTGGTGGGAGAAAATGGAATTAGTTTAGCAGATTTATGGTTAAATGTAAAAGTAAATAAATGAAAAATATTGAGGAGGAGAAGAAAAATGATTGTGGATAAGGATAGTTTTACTAAACTTTTATTAGTGTGCGAAAATATTTCAACCTCATATACAGTTGCAGGAAAGCCTCACTCACTTCGGCCCTTGCACGCTTATACAGAAATGAAGGTTGAGAAACCAAGCTTGAAATTAAGTGTAATGCGCGAAACAATGGCTGGTTGTTTTTATTATACTCCGAAATTGCTTGAGGGGGTAGAAGATGGAGATCGAATAATTGTTCAGACTAGTGAACTACGAAAGGTGATTAGTTCTAGATATAGTGGTGATATCTCTTTAGAGGTTGTAGGAGAAGAGTTGATTATTAAGCAAGGAAGTTTTACTGCCAAGCTACCCTTGTATAGACAAGAGGTGTTTCCAGAGATAACATTTAATGTTGAATGGAAGAAGATGTCTCAAAAGGTTTTAGAGGTGTTTGAATTTGTTCAATTGGTTATTGATTATTCTAAGGCGGCACTTCTTGACGTGACAGAAGACGGAACATTTATTTTTACTTATACTCCGACACAGGTATTATTTGGATTTATTAAAGATATGATTGGAGTAGATGGAAGACATGTAGTGCCATCGAGCACAGTGAGAACTGTTGTTAGTTGTTTTAAAGGGGAGGAAAATTTAGAATTTGGATTTATGGAAAATAAGTTTTGTGTTAAAGCGGGGCGTAATTGTGCCTACTTCGGATTAGTTTTTGATGATATGCCTTTAAATTACAGAGAGAGTATAGAATTTGAAGGGTTGAAAACTATTAAGGTAAATAGAAAAGCAGTATTATTTGTGTTAGAATCCATAGCGCAGGTTTTGGCACAGTGGGATCAGCTGATTCTAGTGACAGTGGTTGGTGATAAGCAGATGATGAATATGAAAGCAAAGAATCTTATGACTAATGCAGAGGCAAATGAATCAGTAAGAGTAGAGACGGATCTTACGGATTTTCAACTAGGAATTCCTTCAAATTATGTTTTAAAATATTTGAAAAGTATTACGGATGAATTTATTACATTATATGTTAGTGAGAATGATAAACCCATTCTTATTAAAGGATCAGATGAACTATTTAGTATGGGGTTGGTCCCATTTAGAATTTAAGAAATCTGTATAATAAATAAAAGGATAATTATGCTGATTAAATGTTTACATTGTGAAAAAATTAAGAATTTAGAAGAAGTGGAGCAGGTGATTGTTCGAGTGGTAGGAGACAAGAATTTGCATTATTGTTTTTGTTGCAAGAGGTGTTTAAAGGATCTTTCAAAGGGTGATTGGTTAGTAAAGGATAAAGTTTCTTTAATTAAAGAAATGGGTTTTATTTCTGAAGAAACTTTGAAAAATATGATTTCACATTATTTACTTTCAGATTATCATTATCGTTTATTTTCTGGTTGGAAGAAATAATTGGAGGAAAAAGTAGATGTTGTCTAAAAAAGATATTTTAAGAATCTGTGAAATTCAGGAAGTGGATATAGATCCCAGATCCATTCCTTCTTGTTTTGGATTGTCAGACCCAAGGGATGAAAGATGCTTTAAAAAGGGTAAAGCAAGATGTTTGTTTTCAAGTTCGTGTGTAATATTTATGGCAGAATTATTTGGATTGAAGAATATAGATTTTGTATCAATTCAGATGTTGTCGGGGGTAACTGAAGAATGGGAAAAGTATGAAAATAAGAAGTTAGATGATTCTATGGTAAAGATATTAGAGGAGAAGATATTAAAAACTATACACTCTACTAAAACGGAGGTATCAGAGGATGTAAAAGAAATGGTTTCTACTTCTATAACAAATGTTGGAGAGATGCCATTAAAGATTAAGGAAATTTCTAAAGAGGTTGCAAAGAATCTTCCAAAAGATAATGGTTTAGAACCAAGTTCCAAAAGAGGAACTGCTTTATATTTTGCTGAAGAGTTTTGGTTAAAATATGGTGGTACTGAGGAGGAGTGTATAAAATATGTAGAAGAAAAAGTAGGAAAGTCAGGAAAGTTTTCAGTTACATCAATAAAGTCAACAGGAAGATACCCATACAGACTAGTAGAATATGAAACAGGAAAATTTAGATTAATTCAAATTGATTGGATGTAAGGAGAGAAAGATAGAAATTAACAAAATAAATGCTCATATTTATTTGGATGAGATTAAAGTAGAAAAGTATTTAAAGAGTTTTAGGAGAGTAAGGGATGAAAAAGACACACCAAGAGATGATTAAAAAGGGTTTAGAAAGAAAGCCAACAAAAAAGGTTGTAGTACTAGTTAGTGGTGGTGCAGATTCTGCAGCAACAGCCATAAAATTATGTGAAGAGGGTTATGAAGTATATGGATTATTTATAGACTATGGTCAAGAGAATTTAGATGTAGAATTATATTGTGTTAAGAGTTGGTTAATGACTCATGATGAATTAATGAAGACAGTTATGACAAATGGAGATTTAAATGCAACAAAATCTAAACCTCTTGTAGATTTATTTATTTTAAGGTTGCCTCGAGATTTAAGTATATTGTTAGGTATGAAGAATAAACCAAAGAATGATGATGAGGCATACATTCCTTTTAGAAATACTTTATTTATGGTTTTAGCAGCACTATATGCTAACAGAGTTAATGCAGATGGAATATCAATTGGTTTAATGAAAGAAGATTTTGGGGTATTTCCAGACTCTAATTTAAGTCACCATAGTTTAGTGGAAACTTTATTAACATATTCTGCGGCGAGAGCTTATGAAGTATTCCTTCCAATTAAAGATTGTTCTAAGTCTGAGATAATGGAAATTTGTAGTAAGAGGAATTTGATGACAGTTAGTTGTTGGTCAGCAAAATTAGTAGATTCAGTTTATGGTGTAATAGTGAAGGTTTGTGGTGAATGTGCTCAATGTAAAGAGAGAATAGGTGCTGAGAGGAGTTAGATATGTTAGAAGAAGTTTGTGAAAAGCCCCTTAAATGGTATTTGATGTCTCTTAACTACAACAATAGTCATTTAGTAAAGTTGTTAGTGGAAAGAGGCGTAAAGATTTTAGGAATTGAAAAAGATTTAGATAAGTTTATAGTTTTATCTTCAACAGTAGGTGATGGGCTTTTTTATGGAGGACTTTTGTCGGGGTATGCATTGATTCGATGCAGATTTTCTGATAGTATGTATTACTTATTGTTGGGGATACCCCAAGCCTATGGGTTAATAAAATCTAATGAAAGTAGGCCAAAAATAGGCCAAGTTATAGATGTAGAGAAGACAGTTGTAGAAATTTCTCAAGAAGAGGTTGATAGGTTGTTAGGAGTGTGCATGAAGAGAGTTGAAACAAAAAAGTTTTTTAGTGTGGGTAATGATGTTAGAATTATTCAAGGACCTTTTTTAAATTTTAAGGGTAAAATATTATCTATTTCTAAGAATAAGATTGAGGTGCAAGTATCATTGTTAGGTCGAACTGTGCCAGTGCATATAGAAATTGAGGGGTTGGAGCATGCTTGATCAAGGTTGTATAAGCTGGATACTAGTGGGATGTGGAGTTCAAGGACACAGATGGTTAAATAGATTGGGTAGTCGATGTAGGGGTATTGTTGATTTAAGACCCCCAGATGTTAAAGGCATATGTAAATTTTCAAATGTACAAGATGCAATTAGTAGTGGTTTGGGTTTTGATTCGGCTTTAGTTTCTGTTTCATCAGAGTGGCATTTTGAATTATGTAAGATATTATTGGAGAGTGGTAAGAATGTTTTATGTGAGAAACCATTGTGTTTTACGTTTAGTCAGTTGGAAATTTTATGTAAATTGTCTATAGAGAAAGATAAAACTATTGGACAAGTCACATTGGAAAGATTTAATCCAAATATTCATACTAATATAAAGTTTTTACGAGATCAAAAAGTACTAGAGTTTGTTAGATTAGGTTTAAAACCCACCCATAGATTCGAGGAGGGGCCAGTTTTTGATTTGGGAATTCATGACATTGATTTATATTTATTTTTCTTTGCAGAGAAGAGAGCTAAGTTTAGATTTGGTTATGTAGATAAATTAGAAAATACAATTAGGAGTTTAAATAGTATTAGTTTGAAATCGCAAGTTGATCAAATGTTACCACAAATTTTAATGTTTGAGGATGCAGTTCAGTTAGGATATAATGTATTAGATAGTATTGATTTTTTAAGAACTGAGATCCAAATTTTAAATATGATAAGATTGGAAGAGCTTAAGAATCCATATGAAACAATCTTTGATTTAGAATTGGATTTAGGAGGTCAAGATGAATAAACCTTTTTATATTGCAGGACATAGTGCATATAAAATACTTGAGAAGAGTAAGTTGGGTAATATTTCTTTTTGGTTTCATTATTCTAATAATTCTTTAAGTTCCTATGAATTTCCATATGATATAGATGAGTATGATTGTATCATAGCCTATGGTGGGGGAAGTGTAATTGATTATGCTAAATATGTAGCCGCTGGTAAGAAGTTATATTTAGAGGTACATCCCACAATATTATCAACTGATGCAATGTTTACGGACGTTTCTATTGTTCGATGTCCTGAAGTGTTTTATCTTAAAACCAAAGCACCAGAAGAAGTAATTTTAGATTATGATCTTTTAGAGGATGTTGATTGGAGATTGCATGTTGGTTCAGGGGATGTATTATCTATTATTACTGCCTTAAGAAGTTGGAGAAAATTTCCTTCTTATGAGGAATACATTGCAAAAGAGGCTTTAGAGATCGTTGATAGATTAAAGAGACCAGATGATAGAGCTGGTATAGATACTTTATTCAATTGTTTGAGAGAGGAAGTTTTGTTATGTAAGACTATTGGAATCTCTCAAATTGAGGAAGGATTGGAGCATGAATTTGCCTATTGCTTTGAAAAGTATACAGTAAAAAAAGTTTTACATTGTCAGCTTGTAGTATTAGGAATGTTGTGTGCAGCTAAAGTTCTGAATATGAGTGATAAGGAGATAGAAGACATTAAGAATAGATTTTGTAAGTTAGGTTTAGTTTGGGATTCAAAAGAAATTGGTTTAAATTTACCAGAGTATTTTAAATTGATGATAGGAGAATGTAAAATGAAGCCGGGAGAATGGAAATGAAGATTATTATTGGAAAAGGAGAAAAAGGATTACCAACAGAAAAATTAAAAGAACTTATTCTAAAGAAAGCGGGTATGAATAGAGGTAGTGTGTTTATATCTATGGGTAGAGGTTCAGGATTTGAAAATGCGGTTAGAGTAATTCAAAAGAATTCTGGATTTGGGGTGGGTTTATTTGTTGGTTGTGATTATGGAAGAACTTGTTCTGGATGCCAAGTAGGAGGGATAGAAAAACTTTGTTATAGTTGTGAAAATTTTGAAGTATTTGAAGCAAATATTTTTACGATTAGTAGATTAGAAAATTTTATGCATTTGATAGGGGGAATTATAATACAACCATATTTAGTAGAATCTCAAGAAATATTATCAGACATACTTTTAAAACTTTTAAAAGGAATATGTTTAGAGTCGCATATGCTTTTTGTAGATGATGAAACGCAATCCCCACCCTCTAAATTTGGAAAGTGGAGAAATATGGACGCGGATATAGATATGGATATGATTATTCTGGGAAGCGAGGTTGTTGATAATTTACTTCCAATTGAAATTTTAATTGTTAGAGATGATTTGGTGTGTCCTATAGAGCAAGAGCCGTTTCATTCACAAATTTATGGTGCAATTAAAAATAAATTAGAGGATCAAAGTTATGAGTAAAGTGTTTGATATAAATAAGATGCAAGGATGTTTATTTGTACCGGTAATGAATCAGCTTCCTACTGCTTTACGATCTAAGTGTAAGGAGTATGAGTGGTGGAGAGATGATAATATTTATTTTCAGTATCCTGTTGGGTTGATGGCAGTCAGCTCTTTGTTTTCTGATCCATTGAAAAGTATTGATCGAGCCAATGAAGTTTATATTGAAAAATCAAAGTTTAGAGAAAATAGAGGAATGCCTGAAAGGGGTAGGGGTTTTTTGGTAGGAGACAGCGGAGGATTTTTGTTATTTAGAAAAAGATGTATGATACAAGATGTTCAAGCAGTAGATAATACTTTTAAGGCTAAGTTTTTAGCTCAACTTACAAAATCCGCCTTAGGTATGTCTTATCTTGAGATGCTGAAAAAGTTGACTGAAGATGCGGTGTGGGCAGATCCTGCTAAAATTTTACATTGGATGGAACAGAATTGTGATATTGGTTTTACTTTGGACTTGCCTCCATTTGGATCAAAGGCTAGGTTGGGGGATTTATTTAAAGAGTCAGCAGATTTTACTTACAATAATAATAAAATATATGCTAGGGTTAGAGAAGATCCCGCATTTAAAATTTATAGTGTTTTACATGGTGATACTATTCCTGAATTAGATTATTGGTGGGATATGATGAAGGAATTTAATTTTGAGGGATATGCTGTATCGTGTTATTCTAGGGCAGATGCACTTAGTCAGGCATATATTTTGATGTACTTGTACAATAAAGGAGTCAGAAAGAATGTGCATTTGTTTGGTGTTGGAAATACAGCCGTTATAGTAATGCTGGCTTATGTATCAAATTGGATTGAACATTTGACGTTTGATAGTTTTTCTATTGGGCAGGGATTATCTAGAAGAGTTTTTAAGATGTTGGGACAAAGAATAGGTTTAAGATTTGGAGATGTATTTCAAGATGAAAATGGAGGATTAGAGGGCCTGCCTTGTGATTGTCCTGTATGTAGTGCTTCTACTATTGAAGATTATAATGATTATTATGGTGGATATAGATTGGTTATGCATAATTTGTATGATACAATAAGGTGGACACACTTTTGTAATTCATTAAGAAAAGTTCCAGAAAAGTTAAAGTCTGTGGCTAAACAAGCAGTATCATCAAAGGATGATTTAGATGTTCTGCGATCCATAGAGTTTATTTCATGTTGTATGGAGGAGGGATTTGAAATAGCATGTAACAAATATAGATTGTATTTAATGAGTGAAGATAAATTGTCAAAGTCGGTTGTATCTACGACTAGTGCAGGGTTTGGTTTTAAATGTATAGAAAAGAAAGAGGAAATATTATCAAGAAAGAAAGTAGACTCCTCTACCACAAGAAGATCTAAGGTTAGTAAATCTAATTTTATGGATTCAATTGTAGTGGAAGAGATGGAGATTAAGAGTGTAGAAAGATCTCCAACATGTTTTCCGAATTTTGATTCTAATTGTGATGAAGAGTTTTGTGATTGGTTTGAGCGCTGTAAAATTAAATTTGAAGGAGAAAAAGATGGGGAAAAAGAAGTCCAGAAAGATTGTTGAAGCAACTACCGAAATTTTAAAGGAACTTGGTGCAAATTTGATGGATGCAAATTTTGTTGGAACCCCTGATCGATATGAAAGGGCTTATAGGGAATTTGTTTGGTCAGAAGAAAAGAAATGTAAAGAGATAGAAAAAATATTTAAAGCTATTTTTCCAGATACATATGATGGAGTTGTTACTTGTGGTCCTATTTATGTTACGACATTGTGTCCTCATCATTTATTGCCTGTAAAACTAAGAGCTGTAATAGCATACTTACCTGATGGTAGGGTAATTGGTGCAAGTAAATTAGTAAGGATAATAGATGTATGTAGTAAAGGAATGATGTTGCAAGAAAAACTGACCAGAGATGTAGCCGATGTGTTGATGAAAAGTTTGAAACCGAAAGGAGTGGCAGTAACACTAGACGGCAGTCATGACTGCATGACAACCAGAGGAGTAAAACAAGATAGGTGTATTTTTAGAAATAGAGTGCTTAGAGGTGCATTTTTAGATGATTCAGCTCTAAGAACTGAGTTTTTATTTGATTCATTATTTACTTTGTTAATGGGGAGGGATTGAGTAGTGATTGAAGAAATTATAAAGCATATAAAACTTACCTCTAAAGACGTAATAATTTTAGTGGGTAATATTGGAGCCGGTAAAACTACAATTGCTAAAGAGTTATGTAAGTTTGGATGTGTTGCAGCATCAGCAGATGGAATAAGATATGCAATTGGAGCAGGAGATTATAGATTTGATAGAAATTTAGAAAGTAGTGTTTGGGAGGTAGAGTATTTTATGTTTAAGGAATTAATTTCTAAAGGTCATACTGTTGTTGTAGATGATGCTTCAAATGTTTCATCATATTTTAGAGAAAAGTATTTGAACATATTATTAGATCATCCAATATATAAAAAGATAGCAGTTGTTATGCCAAAGTTGAATTGGGTAGAAGCAGTGAATAGAAGGTTGTCAAATGATCACGGTAATAACAGTTTTGAGGTTTGGAAAGATGTTTGGGAAAAATTTAATGATGTGTATGTGGAACCAACTAAGGAAGAAGGATTTGATAAAATAATTAAATTATGATGCGCTTGTAGCTCAGCTGGATAGAGCAATGGACTTCTAATCCATAGGCGGCGGGTTCGAATCCCGCCAAGCGCTCCAAGAAAGGGATTAAGAATAATGGATTGGTATGAAAACATAGTTCCAAAAGATAAAAATTTTACTTTAGTTGATACTCCAAAAAAGTTTTCTATGATGACTAGGGCTCTTGATGGTGTTAAATTGGTTGGAGTTGATTTAGAGACAACAGGTTTGAATCCAAGAAAAGATATAATTGTTGGTATGTCAATTGCATCTTCATTTCTTGATGCTTTTTATATACCATTATGTAGAAGTACAGGTGATCCTTATTGGGAGAATGTAACAGTAAATAGATGGATGGATAAGTGGCTAAGAGGTGATAATGTTAAAAAGATAATGCAGAATGGTAAATTTGATAGAAAGATGTTGAGAAAAAAGGGTTTAGATGTAGAGAATTTTGTTTTTGATACTATGTTGGCGGCTCATTTATTGAATGAAAATGTTTCCAAGAAGTTAGAGGAATGTGGCGGAAGAGAACTAGATTCAATACACTCAACAGCACATTTTAAGTTGTCGCAAGCAGTACATAATATGGGAATTACACCTCTTGATGGAGCTAAAGGGATGTTAAGAATTCCTATAAATTTGATGAAGAATTATGCTTGCATGGATGTTACAACAACTTATGAATTGTCTAGTATTTATCAAGTTAGGATGGAGGAACAGAATTTAGATAGATTGTTTTATGTGCTTATTATGCCCCTTCAAGAAGTACTAATGGAAATGGAAGAAAGAGGTGTAAGAATTGATGTTGATAAACTTAGGCAATTAAGAGAGGGAGAACCTGAGCATGTTAAGTTAGAAGAACAGATACTTGAGCTTGCAGGCTATAAGTTAAATTTGAATTCACCGGAACAAATATCTGAGTTATTATATCAAAAATTGAAGCTAACTGCCCAAAAAGAAAAAAATGGAAAGTTGGCAACAGATGATACCTCCCTAGGAAGAATAGTGGGAGAACATCCTATAGTTGAATTGATAAGGAAATATAGATCATTTTTTAAATTATATACTAGTTATGTTGTAGCTTTATCAGAGCTATTAGAAGGGGATAGAATTTACACGGACTATTTAGTACATGGTACTAGGACTGGAAGACTAGCATCAGCTAATCCCAATTTGCAAAATATTCCAGCTAGAAGTCAATTTGGAAAATTAATAAGGGAATGTTTTGTTCCTGATTTAAATTGTAAATTTGGAGATTATGATTTTAGTCAGATTGAGTTGAGGGTCCTGGCTTATTATTCTAGGGATTTAATATTATTGGATGCCTACAAAACTAATAAAGATATACATAGGAAGACGGCATCTGTTGCATTTAAGATTTCTGAAGCATCAGTGAGTGATGATCAGAGGGTGGCAGGTAAGACTTTGAACTTTGGCGTGGTATATGGAATGACGGAATATGGACTTGTTGATAGTCTAAAGGGACATTGGAAAGAAGGTGTTTCAGAGTATCTCCAGGCAAGAGAATTTATTAATAGATATTTTGATGAGTATAAAGGTGTTAGTAAGTTAGTCAATAGAGTGTACGCCGATTTAGATAAGACAAATGAAGTTGTTAGTATGTTTGGAAGAAAGAGGCGACTTCCAGAGATAAGATCAGCCGAAGGTGGTATGAGAAGGTATTTACAAAGACAGTGTTTTAATGCTTATATTCAAGGAACTGCTAGTGATATAACATCATTGGCTTTAATTAGAGTAAACAGGAGATTAAAAGAGGAAGGATTTAAATCAAGACCCGTATTAGATGTTCATGATGAATTAATTTTTAATGTATTGAATGAAGAGGTAGAAGATGTGGTTCCAATGATAAAGAATGAAATGGAGCAATTAGTAGGAGATATGGATGTACCCCTTGTAGTGGATGAAAAACTGACTGAGTGCTGGAAGAAATAAATAAAAAATAGAAGATTGATGAATGGAAAAGAGGAATAAGAAATGGAAGAACTTAAGGATGAGCTTAATCTTAATATTGTTTGTGGAAAGTGTGGAGAGAGGGCAAAATTAGTAAGAGTTGAACCATCAAGACCAATAACAGATTGGGATAAAACCAACAATTTTAATCGGAAAACAGAGTATTTTTGTTGCAAAAAGTTTTGGTTTATTAATTTAAACAATGAAACAATGGGTTTTGAAGGATAGTCTCATAAGAAAGGAGAATATAAAATGCAAAAAGTAAAAGTTCTAGAGTTTAATGCACCTGATTGGATTAGTGTTCAGGATGTGTTAGAAAAAGGTATAATAATATATTAACGTATTATAGATCTAATTGCTCAATGAAAGTCAAAAGGTGTTTATAGTATGAAAAATCTAAAAGAAATATATAATAAATATCCTTACCCAAATTTTAAAACCCTCTGTGATGGAATTCTGTATGTTCTTTCTTATGTGGAAAATTATAGAGGGGAGGAAGTGAAGAGAATATTAGATGTGGGTTGTGGAACGGGAGAGTATCTATTGGCAGCAGCAAAGAGATATCCTGAGAAGGAATTTGTAGGAATTGATTTTAGTGAAGAATCAATTAAGATTGCTGAGAAGTTACAAAAGAAGAATAAAATTAAAAATGTGGAATTAGTGTGTACAGATTTTGGGGATTTATCAGCAGAATTTTATACTTTTGATTATGTGGTTCTGTCAGGAGTATTAGAATCCATTGAAGATAGTTGGATATTAGAGAAGGTTAGATCTATAATTAAGTTAATAAGTGGTGTAGTGGGAATTTCATTAAAAGGTAGTTACGGTATAGGTGAAGATGTTAAGTTATTGAAAAGTATTATTAAGAATGTGAATTATGATTTACAATCGTATGAAAAGAGTGTGGAGCTCATAAGGAAGTATTGGGGTTCTGTGCATGATAAACATTGGATTAAAGAACTATTGAATGAAAATTTAATAAAGACTAATTCGCAATTAATAAATTTAGTTGTTGGAGATACATTTTCTGTAGAAGATATTTATTATATGTTGGATAGATCAGGGTTTCATTTTATGAGATTTGTAGACGAACATTTGTGGGCACCTAAGTTTTATGGGGTGGAAAGAATTTTAGATGAACAAAATTATAATGATAAAGAGAGATATGAAGTTATTGCAAAATTAAGAAGAAATATACATTTGTTAGAATTTTTTGCTTCTCCAAATGTTGTTGCTAAAAAAGATTATAAGATAGATGTATTAAAGCTATCTCCATTTGGAGTAATTCAAGAGAATGTATTCATATTTTTTGATGGAACAGTGATCAGACTTGACTCAAGAAGAAGTATGTTGTTAAGATTTTTTGCAGAAGTGCACACCTTGGAAGAATTAAAGTTAGAAGTGAGAGAAATGATGCCAGCAGTATTAGAAGAGTTTGTTGGAATAATGTTTGAACACGGAGTTTTAATATGAAAGTTAAGGATCTTATCAAAGAACTTTTAGAATTTAATCAAGAGTTGTACTTGTGTTGGTTTATATGTTGATAGACTTTGTAATGAAGAAAGGAGTAATGATGGGTTTAGCAGGTAAGTATAGACCACAAAAGTTTGAAGAAGTAGTAGGGCAAGATGTCACAGTAGAGATTATAGAGAAATCTATAAGATCTGGAAATGTTGGAAGTGTTTATATGTTTCATGGTCCGGCAGGGAGTGGCAAAACTACTGTTGCAAGATTGATAGCAAAAGCTCTAAATTGTGATAGTGTGGATAAGAGTAAATCATTAATTTGTGATAGATGCATAAATTGTAGGGGTATAAGAGATGGTCAATCTGAATTGGTATTAGAGGTGGATGGTGCTACAAATAGGGGTATTGCTGAAATTGTGGCGATTCAAGATATAGTTAGAAGGATGCCCCCAAAAGGGAAGCATAAAGTAATTATTATAGATGAGGTTCATGGTTTAACATCCCAGGCCTTTGAATCGTTATTGAAAACTTTAGAAGATCCGCCTCCTAATATTCATTTTATTTTATTAACTACATTACCATTTAAGGTGCCTGATACGATTAGAAGTAGGGGATTACAATTTTATTTTAAGAGAGTAGCAGATACTATAATTGAAAATGTGTTATCAAAATTTAGTTTACCGGATAAAATTAAGAGTTTAATGGTTAGAAAGTCTAAAGGAAATGTTAGAGATGTATACATGATGTTAGAGCAGGTAAGTAGCTGTCCAGATTTAAAAGAAAATCAAATTATGGAGTTGTTGGGAGTAATAGGAGAGGTTGATGTATTAAAGTTGGTACAGAACTTAAGTAATTGGAAAAATTATGTTATGGAGTTAGGAAAATTGAAAGAGGTATATGGGGTAGAGGTGGTTGCAGATTTAGTAAAATCTATTTTACATGATGTGGTGCTATCTAAAGTGGATGAGAGTTTGTTTTCTCATAGCGGAATAGGACTTAAGAAGATTAATGAACTAAGTAAAAAGTTTAGTATTGATGGAGTTAAAAAAGCATTATGGGAGTTAATGAACATTTTTGAAACTAATACAAATTTAGAGGTGGCTTTGGATTTAGTCCCATTCTTTTTAGAGATAAAAAAGGAAACAATAATGAAAGAAGAATTAAAGGATGATATTGTTGGTATCGTTATAGATGATCAAACCTATCATCATCCATTGTTAAAGACTGAGTTAAAGAAGCCAGAAGTGTTAGACCAGCAGGGTGATTTAACAGATGAGATATGGAAAGAAGTTTTAGAAGGATTGGATGGAGAAATTTTAGAAATTACAAAGTAAGACAGTTAAAAATGAAATAAGAATGTAAAAAGTAATTATATGATAGTATTGTATAATATTTTAGGAGTGCAGTAATGATAAAAAAGTTATTTTCGCGAGTTATAGAAATTTATGAGGAATGGAGGGAGAGTAGTGTGTTAGTAAGTAGGAATGATTTGGCTGTACAAGTAATTAATGAGTTCAATGTGTTTGAGAGTTATTTGAGGAAGAAAGATTATCTTGAAAAATTTGAAGAAATTCCAATACATTTAGGATTTGCTCATGTGTATGATAATAATTTGGAGATGTCTGTAAAATTAAAATATAGAGCCGTAAAAGCAATTCAACAGTTGATAGAGGAAGGTGAAACGTTTGAAATGTATCAAGGGTTAGTATTCTTAGGAATAAGAAAAGAGTTATTAAAACATTTTGATAAAAAATTTAGTTTAAAGTTTTTCTCTAAAAGAAGAGGGATGAATCCATTGATTAAAAGGTGTGTTGAGTGTGGTAAGTATAGAGTTGGTGATCAATGGCTTGTAGATAGACCAGTTGGTAAGTATGATGAGGTAAGAACTGTTTGTATAGAGTGTATGAAGGGGGTGAAGTAGGTGTGGAGTAGAGATAAAATGGAAGTTACTATAGATGAAGTTGGTAGTGAGGGTGTCACACCTGTTAAGCATGAGTTAATATCAGAGTTGAGGATTAAGATTGATTCAATAGAAAGTCTTGTGGAGGAGTTAAGAACACAAGAACAAAAGTCTTTGTTTTGGGGTGGAGCAGCAATTCGTGAAACGGAGAGATTCAATAAATTTGAGAATATTGATTTAAGAAAGTGGAGGGCTCACTGTAATTTGTATGCTAAAGCAATAATGAAGTACCGTAAGGATTCTATGACAATACAAGGTATGCAAGATGTAGTGGCTGAAATTTATTCTTCATCAGTTATGAAAAATGAGGAATTAAAGTTATTTTATGTAGAGCAGGTATTACAAACAACAGTTAGCGTTAAGGATATTGATAGTTTAAAATTAGAAGGAAAATATCAATCTAAATTACAATCATTAAAGGAGGAGATGTATAGCTATACACAAAGTTTTGAAGAGATAATGGAAATTTATTATGATATGCAATCTGATAAAGAGCTGTTGGGGTTGGTGGCGGACGTCTTTAAAGCAAGAAGTTATTCATTATCAGGTATTAAACAGTTAACAGTAGGATTGGAGGGGGAGGGATTTCAAGTACCAAGAAGGACTGTTGAAGCCTTGGAAAGTATTGCTAAAAAGTTAGAAGATTTAAGTAAAAAATAATTTTAAAGTTTAAAGGAGGTAGAATTATGAAAGATGGAAGAGTGATGGGGATAGCTGCAGATAAGGACATGCAGCGAATTGAGGATAAATCTAGTGGTGGTTATCAAGTCAATTATAATTGGTATAGAATGTTACCAAAGGAAGATGGAGAGAAGGCGGACAATAGGTTGTATTGTGGTTTGTTTAAACCTTCTAGTTTTGCATATTTGGGAGAATGTGTTCCAAAAGATTTATATACTTATTATCTAAGAATACCTCTACATTATTTGTATGATCCAATAGAGGGTAGAAATGTTCCTATAGTTTGTATTGATGGATTTAATGATGTAATAAAGACTTCTATTCCTGGTTCTGTTGGAGTACCATTTCCAGATCAAAGTTGTAAATATTGTGCTATGGAAAAGGGGTGGTGGAAAAAAGCAAATGAAAGAAGAGAGGCATTGGGCGGAAAGCAGGTACCTTATGAAACTCTAACAAAAGATGAGGATTGGATGCTGAAGAGAAATATGGCTAGAAGTTTTAAATCTTCAGATAGGTATTTCTTTTTAGTATTGGATATTGATAAGTTGCTTGTAAATAAGCACATGGATGAGGATGAAGTTTTACAAATGCAACTGTATAATGGTTCTGAAACTATTTTTAAGAACTTGTATCAAAAGGTGCATCTTGGATATAGTTTTTGGAATCTCGATGACCCTAAAATTTTAGTAATTCATAGGGATAATAAAAATGGAGCCCAAAGGCCAGATTATGTTATCGAAATTGATCCTAGACCTTTGAAACTAACTGATGAGGTTAGAGAATTAATATTGTCAGAGGAGTTTTATCCAGATGTAATGAAAGAATTAGTTATTCAAACATCAGAAGAACAGTTAGAGATGTTGAGGGCTAGAGAGGATGAAACATCTTTAATTGGTGTTGTAGTTCCTACAAAAGCCGCAACAATGATAGATATTGGGGTTAAGGAGACAGTGGGATCTAAGCAATCAGAACCAAGTGGAATTAAATTAAGAACACAAATTAAAACTCAGAAAGTTGTAGAGGCATCAAAAGTAGAACCAAAAGTAGAACCAAAAGTAGAACCAAAAGTAGAATCAAAAGTAGAACCAAAAGTAGAACCAAAAGTAGAGGAAACAGTCACAAATATTGAGGGTGAAGTACTAGAGGAGAAGGAGGTGATAAAGGATTCAGAATCATTAGTTGAAAAATTAAATAGGGCCAGAAGGATAAAGAATGGAGCGGTAGAAGTTGGTGGAAAGCAATATAGATCATTTTAACTGATAGAAGGGAGGATTAGAATATGGATATTAATGAAAGACATGAGAAGATGATTTATCCCTCTTGTAGGGTGCGAACAGACAAAGCTGGTGGTTCTGGAACCGTTGTTTTTTGTGAAAAAGATCAAAAGGAGGAGGGGGAATTTATTACCATAGTTTTAACAAATGCTCATGTTATAGACGGTGCAATATCTTATAAAAAGGATTGGGACAGTGTTATAAAGCAGAAGATTGATAGAGAGTTCTTGAGTAAAGTAGAAGTTGAGATATTTGATTATGTTAATACATCGACAGTTAATTCTAGTAACACTTTTAAGGCGGATATTGTTGCATATGATAAAGAACATGATTTAGCATTGTTGAAGTTGGACTCCCCAAAGAAAGTAAATAATGTTGCAAAACTAATTCCAAAAGAAGATATAAAAAAGAAGATGAAACTTTGTACTCCGGTGGTAGTTGTTGGATGCAGCTTGCTGCATGATCCAATCCCCAATGAGGGCCAGATTACTTCTATTGGAGAGATAATTGATAATAAGAAGTACTGCATGACAAATGCAAACATTATTTTTGGTAACTCTGGCGGTTCCGTGTATATTGAAACCACTGGAGAATTTATTGGAGTTCCATCTAGGGTCCAGACTTTGCAGTTAGGGTTTGGTCTTGATGTGGTGACATGGATGGGATTTTTTGCTCATCCAGAGAGAGTATATGAGTTTTTTGATCAGCAGTTGTTTCAGTTCCTGTATGATGTAGGGGCAGATAATTTTCATGTCACAATGGAAAAAAGAGAAAAGAGGCAGCATAAAGCTTTGTATAGAATTAAATCAACTGATGTCGATGAGGATATGAAATCCAAAGAAGCAGATGAATA
>Ga0315276_10000297_pt1 | contig 41783 bp, 49 predicted proteins | sample YL17G05_0_MG_FD_204542 | JGI IMG/M metagenome (GOLD analysis project Ga0315276, IMG submission 204542) | Sediment microbial communities from Yellowstone Lake, YNP, Wyoming, USA - YL17G05_0 | ecosystem: Environmental > Aquatic > Freshwater > Lake > Sediment | place: USA: Wyoming | collected...
CTTCATCACTGTCGCAGCTGTATTTCATAATCACACCAAACATTTGCCTGCATGATCCTGATGAGAGGACGTGTAGCCCAAGCACTTAGGCACCGCCAAGCAAAAGAACCGCATCTCCTATTTTCATAGGATGGTTCTTAAAAACAAAACGCAAAACTTTGCGTTTTTTCAAGGCAGTGGTAAGGCAAGAAAAACAAGAGAAATCTGATAATATAAATATATCGAAAAAAAATATTTTGAAAAGCAGTTTTTTAGCGCGCGAGCGCCTATCGGCGCTCACTTACTTTGGGCACCCGAAACGAACCGCGCAATATCGTAGAGGTTGTAGCTGCCGTAGACAACGAAATAGTAGTAGTCGTAGTGGAGAACCACCGAGCGCAACTGATCTTCAGATGTGTTCTGCATGACGTATACGCCCATTCCCTTTGTTCTTTTGGTCTTGTCAAACCACAAGTCAACATACTTAGCCCAAAGCTTACTGTTGCCACCCATAGCAGCAATATGAGCAGGATGAACCTTAGCCTCAGCCCTTGTCAAATCCTGATTGTATTTAACGTTAGGATCGCTGCTATCAAGCTCAACCCATCCATCCTTGGCTTTTAATGATTCATAATCAACAGGCAAAAAATTATTATCAAATTTTGGCTTTATCGCTACAAGCGCATCACAAACAGGGCTAACCTTGAACTTGGCACTATAAGCCTTATAAGCAAAACCGGTAACTGAATCAAGCCAAGTATTGAACAATTCCGACTCATCTCCTTTTGCCTCGTAATCAAGAACCCTAGCCTCAACATTCTGCTCATGAGAAAAAGGAACCTGACCCTTAGCCTTCAACTTAGCAACACCCTTAGCATAAGTATCAGCACGAACAACAGAGAAGCTCCTGTAAACAGGCTTTTCCTTAGCAGCTTTCTGCTCAGACAAATACTGAGCAGCAGTCTCCTTGCCAGAATCTCTTTCGTCAATAATTGGCGCCTGAGGCATACCAAGAACTAAAGTTCTATAAATAGCATCTATCTTTGCATCCTTCTCTTTTGCAAAAAACTCAGCAACATCTGATGCGTTTCCTGGCTGCCCATCAAACTTGCTCATTTTGTAAACACTCTCAACTTTCTGGTCAATTGCCATCTTCAACACCTCTTGCTTGTCATATAGTATTTTCAATGAAGATATTATTAAATCTCTTCTTAGCAGGGTTAAGTGAGATTATTTATAAACTTTTCTATATTTAACAACTCAATAGTGATTACTATAACTGACTAAATCAAACTAGCTTTTCTATAGTGGACAACTTAAACTTACATAAAATCACCCGGGAGACGCAGGCTCCCAATACCCTGCATAGGAGCAAAGAATAACATCAAAATCCGGAATACATTTATAAAACAGCCTGGCTTCTTGGTTCCAATGATCAAGGCATGCGCACTGACTGACAAGGGAATCGAGAAGGTTGCTCTCATCGAGCTTGATGAGATTATAAAAGTCAAGGGTGTGGCAGAGGAGCGCGTGGTCATCTTTGAGCCGAAGTCAGAGGATGACCTGCTGAGGTTCTGCTATAAGAGCCAGAGCTGCCAGCGGGTTCTCCTGCTCTTTGACCAGATTGTGTTCTCTGATTACGAGGACTTCCTGAAAAAGGCAGAAGCAATTATTGACAAGCTTGATCTCAAGGAGTGGCTTCGCGAGGATTCATCATTCAGGGTCTCCTGCGAGAGGCTTGGAGAGCATGATTTCGGGAGCAACACAGCAGAGCAGGAGATCGGTGGGTTGATAATCAAAGCAGCTAAGGATAAGCTTGGCTTTGAGCCTGCTGTCAAGCTCGAGAGCTCTGAGCTCATATTCTACATATTTGTCAACGGCGAAAGAGCATATCTTGGGCTGGATCTGATAGGCAGGGATCTCAGCAAGAGGCAGTATCGCATATTCTCATCTCCAGGGATAATCAATGCCAATCTCGCCTATGCCATGGTGTGCCTCAGCGGCTACAAGAAAAAAGAGAGGCTGGTGGACTTCTTCTGCAAGTCAGGCATCATCTGCATAGAAGCAGCCCTCATGAATTCTGGCATAAGCATCAGCCATTACAACAAGGATTTTGCCTTCAAGAAGATCAGGAAGTTTGAGAGGGATTGGGATGAATTCTTCAAGAAGGCTGATGCAAAGAACAGCCCAGAGCCTCAGGACATACTCGGGCTTGATCCTATCCTACGAAACATAGAAGCATCCAAGAAGAATGCGAAGCTCGCAGGCGTTGACAAGCTCATCATATTCTCAAAGATGGATCTTGACTGGCTTGACACCAAGCTTAATGAGAAGAGCGTGAATGTAGTCATCTCAAGAATCCCCTGCCCGAGCAAGCATCTTGCCGAGAGCGCTGTGAAGAAGACCTATAAGGAGCTCTTCTACCAGGCAGAGTTCTTCATGAAGAAGAAAGGCCGCCTTTGCCTTCTGGCAGAGAGCACAACCCTGCTCAAGGAGATGATTGATGACAAGTTCGAGCTGGCCTCAGAGGAGGAGCTCTGGGCTGGAAAGCAGATATACCATTTTGTGACCATCATAAAAAAATAAATAGTTGGAACTGGCGGAGACAAATATCTTCCACAATGTTTATAAATTATTGGCAGCTCATTATGATCATTTTCCAGGGTGAAATAAATGTGTGACATGTGCTCTTCTAAGGACGTGGCTTTCAGGGTAGATATCGAGGGCAGCAAGCTTAATGTCTGCGATAAGTGCTCGCGATTCGGCAGGATAATCTCAAAGATCCAGGCAGCGCAGCCTGCAGCTTCCAGGAAGGAAAGGGAGAAAGCTGCTCTTGAGCCGGCTCCAAAGAAGACCACTGAGACTGTGCAGATAATAAAATCAGACTATGCTCGGCTGGTAAAGAGCGCCAGGGATAAGCTTGGTTTGAAGCAGGAGGATTTCGCCAAGATGCTCAACATCCGAGAGAGCTTCATGCACAAGATTGAATCAGGCCATCTTAAGCCTGACCTTGAGCTTGCCAGGAAGCTTGAGAAAGCTCTCAAGATAGTCCTTGTGGAGCAGGTAGAAGTGGAGTCCGGCGGCGTAGAGGCAAATAAGAAAGGCTCTGAAAGTCTCACCATCGGGGATCTTATACGGCTAAAATAGTATTATTGGCTCTTATTGGTTAATCGCTCTTCCAGATTTTCTTTTGGTTTGCCTGTGTGTATGTCAATCTTCCAATCTCCATCATGAAGTACTGTACGATCTTTGCCTGCCGGATCAGTAATTGTTGCGTTCACTACATCGTCAAAATGCGAGCGTATTCCTATTGACATCAATCTATCCCAAGCTTTCACACCAGCGTCTTCCATGTCTTTGGCTGTTATATAAGCCTCATAAGGACCACGAAGTGGCCTGTTGTGCAGATTATCAGTAAGATAATAACAAATAGTATATTCTATCAGATTATCATTATCTGTCATGATTCTAGAGTAGTGAGATTTTATTTTTAAATCTTTCGGCACTCACTTTACCGTGTGCATATACTCAGGTTCACTGTGCTCTGGCACATCTCGCTGATTATGAACTCTTTGCTCTGGATGCCGCACGTCTTGTGCTCATCCACTATCACGCACGGCAGCTGGTCTACCTCATAGTATTCTGCCAATAGCTTGACATTGCTGATGTTGAGGTCCATGTCAAATGAGAATATTGACACCTCATCCTTGACCGCGCGCTTGACGTCAGAGAGCACGAATGACTGGTCGTCGCATTTCCTGCAGTCAGCAGAGTTCTGGTAGAAGAAAGTGATTATGCTCTGCTCCAGATCGCATTCCTTCTTTATCTTAGTCAGGAACAGCAGGTATAGCAGCTGGTTCTCGTTGAATATCCTCTTCTGCTCCCTGTAGAATGGATCCTTCTGGAACTCTTCGCTAGCCACCCTGTACTGCTCCAGCTTCATTCCAAGATCCCATAATGATGCATCCCAGTCCTTGAGCTTCTTCTTGAGGGCAAGGCATGCTATCTTGCTGCCGTAGACATCTGACATCAGAGAGTATGATTGTATGTCGTTCATATCCTTTATTATTATCATCTGCTCCTGCACATAGCCTTTTCTCTCATTGTTCATAAGGCTCCCTATCAATAATATTGATGAAAGCAGGAACGCTGTTATCAAGAACGCAATCAGAAAAACGCTTTTTTTCATCTCCATCTTATCTTCCTCCCTGTCAGCACAGCAGCCACAGATATGAGCCAGAAGAACTGATATAAGAAGAACATCAGAGGCCATACTGCAATTATGAGCTTCCTTTTGGAGCAGTTGGTCTTTGTCATCATGAGCCCAGTCACCAGCACGAACATGGTGAATACCAATGACAGCAGCCCGAGCACAGTCGCCCGGCTCATAGTAAGTATGTCAAACCTGAAATCCTTCAGCCGCTCGATGATGTTAAGATCAGTGTATCTTAAATACAGCATACTATCAAGAGCCCTGTGCAATCCAAGGTATGATGAGGTCAGGAACAGTGTCAATCCAAGAAATATAAGTATGTAGTTGAAGGCCACAAAGTATCCAAAGGCACCATATTTCTTGTTGAACAGCATGCTCTTGTGCTTCACTATTGTCTGGATTGCTCCAGAATACCATCTCTTCCTCTGTATAGTTATCTTCTTGAAGGTAGGCGGCAGGATGGTGTAGGCCTTGGCTTCCATGCAGTTGTCGATCTTGTAATGGTGCTTGTGTATCCTGTAGGCGATCTCTGAGTCCTCTGTGATGCAATTAGGGTCAAAACCCCCTATCTCTTCCAGCACGCTCTTCCTGTAGATTGAGAAAGGCCCGGGGGTCACGAAAAGAGCGTTCACAAATGAGAATACCTTCAGCATCAACGATAATCCTATGGCAAACTCAAGGTAGAATAGCTTGTGGAGAAATCCTTTTGGGTTCTTGACAAGCACAGAGACAGTCACCGCACCAACTTTCTTGTCCTTGAAATAAGGCAGCACCTTATAGAATATCCTTGACTCTGCTATGGAATCAGCATCCATGGTGGCGATGAACTCACCTTTGGCCAGCCCTATACCCTGGTTGAGGGTGGCTGCCTTTCCCATATTCTCATTCCGGTCTATGAAGGTGAAACGCTTATCCCCGCGGATGTTAGCTCTGACTTCCTTGCCTGTCTGGTCATTGCTGCCGTCGCTTATTATTATGAACTCTATATTATCATAATCTATCCTCTTCAGGGATTTTATGGTGTACTTTATCTTGCCCTGCTCGTTATAGGCAGGGATTATGACGCTCACCTTCGGCTTTTCCTTAAAATCAAAGACTCTGCTATCAAACAGCTTCTTCCTGCCAATAAACATTATCAGCAGCAGTATGACTACATAGTATGTGGCGCAGAACCACACCATGTAGATTAATATGTTATATATTATGTTCATTTCGGCTTCAGATTGCTTTAGAATGCTCGGTCTTTTTTAAATATTTTGAATAATGCAAGGGAAAAAGCCATGAGTCGGCCGAGAGTCAAAGTACTGATTAGAAAAATGGATTATTGGCTTATGGCAGATTAATCTAATCCTATGTATTCCCAGGCTTCTATGTCTGCTCCGCTGAACTTTATATCAAAGCTCTCGCTGTGCCTCAGCAGGAACCATAGCTTCTCTTCCCTACCCTCCCAGATCATCTCCTTCATGCGAGGAGTTATGAAGATGTACCTGACACCACTCTGGTTGAGAACAGGCTCTGCCTCCTTCAGCCTTGAAAAATTGAATAACGCAGCCTCACTATCCTTAAGTTCCTTGTAATCATCGAATATGAAACTGTTGGCATCGGTGAACGCCCTCTGGCCTGAATAGAACTCCACAAGGAAGCCATAATCGGTGTCTGTCAGCACAGCCCCTGGCTCCAGCCCCCTGAAAGAGAACAAGCCGTCGCGCAGCTCTTTGCTCGGCTCAGAATTAGTCAGCACAGTTATCTGGTTCAGACCTGAGAATATTAGCGCGCACAGGACCAGCAACAGCGTGCCTGTCCTGACAATTTGCAGCTCCCATTTCCTGTTGAACAGGTAATATATTGCTATGACACAATATATCACTATCAAAAAGCTTGCATAGGCCAAGGCAACGCTATTGAAGAAGGCCAGCATCACCAACAGCAATGCAGCCACATGGAACAACCCTCTCGCTCGATCATAGTCCCATATCACTATGAATCCTGTGATGAAAAGCATAAGGAAGAATATCCCGAACCCCAAAGGAGCTCCGAAAACTGAAAACATGCTCTTTATATCAAACGCATGAAAACCCGCTCTCTTCACACTCTCCAATGAATAACTGGAGAACAAGGCTAAAGGAATCAGCAGCAGCACAAAGAGCAGCAAGGCAAGCAGGAATACGCGAAGCTTCCTCTTCATCATTATGGTGAATGCAAAAAGCAAGAGCATGGTTATTATGAAGGCCGCAAAACTGGTCATGGCCAGTATCAACAGTATTATTATACCTATGAATATCTCTGTGTCCCGCTGAAGATCAGACCTCTTATGATCAAACAGGAGCACAAGGCTGAGGAGGCTTAAGAATACGGAGAAACCAGTCAAGGATAGTGTGGTGAAGAGTATTATAAAAGCAGGCGAGAGGCTTAGCAACACCAATGATAAAACTGATTTCTTCTCATCAAATCCAAGGAGCACGAGCAGCAGATAGAACAACAGCGCAGATGCCAACCCCAGCACGATCGGCACAATCAACGAGACCACATCAGAAGATGACATCGACATCATGGCCGCAAGAATATAATGATAAGGGTTCTGGTGATATGGTTTTCCCTGAAGCTCATCCTGCATCAGCAGGGGATCTGCGCGTATCGCTTCCGCAATCCTCAGGTTGTAGTATGATTCTCCCACGGGAAATACAGGATCGTCATGAGCCAGCCTTATTAATGCAACGGCGGATAGGGAAGCTATGATCAACAGGAATGCGAACAGCAGCAGCTCAAAGATGGTTAGATTCCCGTCGATGCCGTCTCTTTTGTCATGCTCAGTCATTTATCTTGCACCCCAAGAACCTGTAAACTACGGTTTCGTTATCATACACCTTCTCGAAGCAATCAGAGTCTGCATAGAATAACGAGGTGATGTTGTATTCCTGCATGGAAGAGCCTGAGAGATATATATAGTCGACCTTGTATTTGTTGATAAGCCTGACAGCCTCTGATTTTATCCTGAGGTTCAGTATCGACTCAACATCAGAGTACCGCTGATTAATATTGTTTATAAAAAGGAAATTGGTGTCAGCCACATTCTTCCTCTGCGCAAGATAGTTTATCAAGAATCCTTCTTCCACACGACCAAGTACGATCGCGTCAGACCTTACATTATCCCTTATCCATTTCAGGGCAGAGAGCTCTTTCTGAGTTGGAGCCTGGGATTTTTCTATGGTGAAGAAGGGCATTATGGAGGTCAATATGAAAAGCACCACTATCGCCCCCAAGACCATACTGATGTGATGTGATGCCTTTGTCTTTGAGAGGTTCACCATTATGGTCTTTATCGAATATGATGATAGTATTATCATGCAGGTGCTCAGGAACATGAGGCCTGATGCCAGCGTAATCATCTTGAACCACAGCATCACGAATGATATCAGGGCGAAGCTTATGTAGATGTTGGTGGCCCTGCTCTTGGTCTTGAAGAAGACGTTGTAGATGGCATAAACCCCCAGCACCAGAGAGAACACTCCCACTGAATAAAGGAGCCCTATGAAGTTTATGTCGCTGAAATATGATGATAGCAGCGGAGCAGGCAGGTTCTCCCATATGACTCTGAGGCCGTTGACGAAAAAAGCCTTCTTATAGACTAGTATGTAGAACCATAATGATAGGAATAACAGGAAAACCGTGAGCTCAATTTCTTTGTTGTTAGGGCTCTGCTGCTCCAGGGCAAGCATCACAAAATAGAACATGAATGTCATCAGGAGCAGGAATATCGACGCCTCAGTGAGCAGCAGGAGTATTGTTATTATTATGCTCAGGGTCGCGAAGCCTTTCTCCTCCAGTCTCATGAACGTGTAGCTCAGCAGGAATGCCAGCAGGAGGCTCAACGGCATTGGAGATATGTTGTTCACGTTGGCGTACATCGCTGGTATGAGCCCTGAGAAGATCGCTGCCATGAAAGAAGCAGTCCTGTTCTTGGTAAGATATTTTGCTATGGCATAGACTGTTATTGCAAGGCAGGCGAACAGCACGCTTGTTAGGATCTTGGCTGCCAATGAGAGGTTGATTATAATGCTTAATCCTGCCAGGAGATAATGGAACAAAGGAGGAAATATGAAAGTCCTGCCTGAATAGCTCAGGGAGTCATTGAATAGCGGAAGTCCGGTCTGGCGTATGTGATCTGCCTGCCTTAGGGTGAAGTATGAGCTGTTGTCAAAGCCGCCCTCATAGGACATGAATGCCAGCCTTGCACCCAACACCACCAGGAACACTATTGCCAATAGCATGTGCTCTCGGTTAAGCTTCATCAGATCCCCCTCTCCGCCCTTGGCGGGCTATTCAGATTAGAGGGCGGTCTGGCTTTAAAAGGGTTTTGCAAAAACAAGGCGATTGGCAGTCGGCAATATCAGAGGGCGAGCAGGATAGAATGCATATTAAGATAAGAATAAATAACGAATAATAACTATAAATAATAAAAAGTTTTGCTGACTTATTCCTCGTCAGTTCCGTAGTTGGGCACAGCTGACTTGCTGATTATCATTATGTCACCCATGTTCTTGACGAGTTGGTGCGGCACGATTACTCCCTTTGCGCTGCCCAATACCTTGTTGAGGAAGCTGTTCTTGGTCGACTTAATCCTCCATCCGAAAATCTTGTTCTGCGCCAGGATGGCCTCTTCGACGTCGCCGAAGTAGTCGCCGTTATCAGTGAAAACTCTCATCTCGTAAACTTCAGAAATCTTTTTCATCTTAAGCATTCATCATCACCTTTAACTCTTATACAATCTTATCCGCTACAATAGCGCTGGGAGTTTATAAAGGTTTTGATTCATCCCCCCGCCGCAGTTAATCGCGCTCAACAGGAAAAAAGAAAAATATTTAAACATAGCCAGGCAGATGGTCATCATCATATATAAAAGAGGTGGAGGATAAAAAAATGGCATTAGACTCAATCATTCTGGCAATCATCATAGGCACGTTGGCAGCTATCGTCTACAGCCTCAGGGTGTTGGTCCTCATGGAGCGAAGGATCGCCAAGATCGACATGAATCTCGAGAGGATCGTGATGCGCGTCGCGACCGAGGAGAAGCGCATAGAATCAGAGGAGTTTAAGATAGAGAGAATGATGAAGAAGAAGAGATGAACGCCCTCTAAAATTTTTTTATTATTCTATCATAATTAATTCTCAAGAATCAGCTTTAGCCCTATCGGTTTTCTCGTCCTCAAGCCTTGCCTGCTTGTACTCGCCTATCAGCTCCTCGAAACTGAGGGCTTTCTTCTTGGCAAGCTCGAAGTTCACCACATAGCTCTTCTTGGTCACCTTGAGGTCTGTTAGGCGCATGAAATACCACCTGTCGTTGTCGAAGCGGATGGCCACGAAAGGCCTTGCCCCGAAGCTGTTGGCGAACAGGTCGAGCTGGGTTATCTCGTCCTTGTCAAGGTACTTCACAAGGTCATGGGATGCCTTGCACTCTATGGCAAAGAAATACTTGCCGTTGCCTGCCACTATGTCAGGGCTGGGATGATGGGTTGAGCCGCTACCTGCTGCTCTCATGGCAGCAAAGCCTTTCTTCCAGAACATATGTATGAGCTCACGCTCAGCCTTGCTTCCCTTGCTCTTCCTCCACTTGAAAGCAACACCCATGCGCCACGGTAAGATACTGTATTTTAAATAACTTTAGCTAAAAAGAGGCAGATTTAAATATTTCCTGGGATAAGGAATGCATATGAAAAAGTATATCTTCCCAAGGACAGAAGATGGCGTCCGAGTCTGCGATCCTGCGAGCGGAGCAGATGTCGTCATCAACCACGCATCGAGGACAAAGGTCCGCGACAATGAGAAGATGCACTGCCACAGGAAGGGTAAGGAATATTACATAGTGACCAGAGGATGCGCCGAGATTGAAGTCAACGAAAAGCCCGTCCTGGTGAAATCAGGCGAAGTCCTGATGGTCGAAGCAGACGAATGGCATAAAATCTCCAGGATCATCGGAGAGACTGACTACATACTCATAAAGACCGAACCAGACCTGAAAGACAAGATTGTGAGGGAATAAAAACCCTGCTCGGTCATGCGATAGTTTTATAAAAAAAATAATTGTTAACACAAGAAATGGCACAAAAAAAAGTCATCTCGCTTTCTGCGATGGAGAAGCTCATGAAGGGCGCAGGCGCCAACAGGGTGAGCGATCCTGCAAAGGAAGAGCTGCGTGCAGTTCTTGAGGAGATCGGTACAAGGATCAGCAAGGACGCTGATGAGTTGAGCAGGCACGCCAACAGGCGCACAATAAAAGCAGAAGATGTGCGCATGGCTGCGAAGCAGAAGCTCTAGTTAAGTATGATTTAATATGGAATACCTTGATGTTGTAGACAATTATGACAATGTCATAGGCAAAGCTTCTGAAAAGGACATATACGGCAAGAAGCTTATGCATAGGATAGTGCATATCATCATCTTCAATGATCAGGGAGAGATGGCTCTGCAGTTCAGGAGCAGGCAAAAGCCTTTCTGCCCTCATCACTGGTCTACTTCTGTCGGCGGAAGAGTGCAATCTGGTGAGAGCTATGAGGCCGCTGCTATGAGAGAGTATGAAGAAGAGCTCTGCAGGACGGGAAAGCTGGATTTTGCCTTCAAGGATCTCTATGTCGGACCTATGGGGGCTAAGAAATTTCTGGTGACCTTCACATCAGTCTTCAACGGGCCTTTCAAGATAAATCCTGATGAGGTGGAGCGCGTGGAGTTCTTCAGCCTGGAAAAGATACAGGAGATGGTTGAGAGCGGGGAGAAATTCCACCCAGAGCTGCTGTTCCTGCTCGAGAAGCATTATGGAATAAGAAGATGACTCGAGTAATATTCATATATTTGCTGCATCAAATTTCTCGAATTCTCTCTTGATGAAATCAGGCCTAAATTTAATATCTATCGGGTAGCCGCCATCGAGCGCCTGGAATGAGCAATCAAATCCTATGACCTTTTTCACAAGATCAGAAGGATTATATCTTACAACCACACGATGATTTTCTATACCTAGTGTTTTTGCAATCATCTTCGACACTGCTTCATTCATCTCTTCAACCGATCTCCCGTATGGAGTATATCCTTCGAATGCTCTCCTGGCCGCCAACTCATGCATGCATTCAGGACCCCTATGCCATTCCTTGAACGAAGGAAATATCATCGGCCCATAGGATATCCAGAACTCGAGCTTTTCCACTCCTGCATTGAGGAGCATCCATAATGATCCTCCTTCGCTCACGCTGCCCTTGACTATGCTGTCATCACCGCAAGCCACAACTTGGCCGTTCAGTAAGCTATCTATTGCGCCGAACTTCCGGCCCACAGCTGCTTTTCGGACGCTCGGCTCTCCCTGCTGGAAGGTCCTGATTGCCTGGGATTTCTTTATGAGCGCAGGATAAACAGACTCCATCTTCATTAGCCGCTCAAATAATACTCTGTTTGTAACCTTGATGGTGTCGCCGCCCTCATTATATTCTGATAAGTCTAATGCCTCTTCTTTAAGCAGTGCCTTTATCTGCTCGAAGATTCCTAGAGTCACACCCCATCCTGAATCCGGATTAGGGATGACAATAGTAGAGTTTGATGAGCCATAATAATCAACGTTCGCCTTTCCCAGCGCTCTCCTTATGTCAAAGATGCTCCTGCCGCCAAATATTGAATCAGGGCCTCCGAAATAGGTCGCTTCAAATGAGTTCTTCAACAGAGGAAGTTCCTTCAACCTTTTTATCTCATAGCTATCTGATGAGCAGATGACCATCTCTGCCCCGCTGAACTCTCTTGTTGGGAATCCTCCCAGGCGCCTATGGGAGCAGGATTCTGAGCTCACAACAAAATGATTGTCCACTTCGCCGAATGAGAAAGGCTCGAATGCCCTGTCATCGTTCAATGCTATCATCTTTGTTTCTTTCCCATCATACACCAATGCGCAAAGCGAGAATGTGGCTCTGCCGTGCAACTTATCCACTAATCTTTTTCCGGCTTCAAATGAGATCCCTGACTCGGAAAGATACTTGTGAAGCAGAGCGCCAACCACCTCTGTCTTGTTCCTTGTCGCGAAACGGTAATCCGTTTCAAGCTCTCTCTTGAGATCATCCTCTTTACAGAGGTAGCCATCCATTGTCACCATCATCTCTAGTTTGCTGTTGCCTCTTGGCCTGATTATGATTGGCTCTGTGTTCTCAGAAGAAGGATGCTGGTTCTTTGTGTAGCCGACATTGCCTATGAACGCTCGCGGGTGAAGCCCTTGTAAGTTGTTTGTCATGTTCTGGGTTAGGATATCACCCACTCCTCCAACTCCTGAATGAGCGTATAATCCGTTGCCGTTGCCAACAGCCATCCCTGCGCTGGCATTACCCCTATGCTGAACCGCATTTACGGCATCAACTCCCATATCCACAATGTTTGATGCGCCTACTTTGTTCGCGCCAAGATAATAGATTCCTACAACACCATCCATGAAAATCTATCCCCCTAATAATCATAAGAATTAAAGCTCGGTTTATAATATTTTCCCTAATGACCACTTTAGAGTGCTCTCATAATGATAGATCAGAGTTTTATTTTCATGAAGTCATAGGCGCATTCGCTCTCTGGGAAGAATGTCTTTATCTCCTCATCAAGCTCTGTAGCTGTCTTGTATCTCTGCGAGAAATGTGTTATTATCAATTTCTTCACGTTCGCGGTTGTTGCGATCAGCGCTGCCTGTTTGGTTGTCATGTGCTTGTATTCCAGTGCCTTGTCTTCCTTGTCAGAGGTGTAGGCTGATTCTGCTATTAGGAGGTCTGCTTCATGCGCCAAGGCATAGGCGTTCTCGCAGGGCAGGGTATCAAGTATTAGTGAGAGCTTCTTGCCTTTCTGCATATGAGATACCTCGTCAGGATGGATTGTCTTTCCTTTGAAGGTCACTGCATGGCCTGCCTGCAGCTTGCCTATTAACGGCCCTTCGTGCAATCCTATCTTCTTTGCCTGCGCCATGTTGATGCGCCTCTTGTCCTTCTCCACAAGGCTATAGCCCAGGCAGGGCATCTTGTGGTCTAGATAGGCTGCTTCAACATAGTATTCTTCTCCGTCGTATACCTTCTCAACTCCACGAGGGTCAAGCTCCTTGATCTCCAAGTCTAGGCGGTTGCCCTCAAAGCTCACAGCCCCTAACAGGCATGATATCCTTCCCTTAGTCTCTCTCGGCCCGTAGATCGTGACTTTCTGCGGGTTCTCGTTGTTGCTCATGGTCTGAAGGAGTCCTATGAGTCCTCCGACATGGTCTCCATGCCAGTGCGTCAGGAATATGCGCTTTACTTTGTTGCGGTTGATGCCTGCTATGTTCATCTGCCTCTGGGTGCCTTCTCCGCAGTCGAACAGTAATTCCTCTCCTTTGACCTCCACGAATATTGATTGCACATTCCTTTCCTTGGTCGGGACCATGCAGCTGGTGCCGAGCATCACTATTTCCATTGCCATGCGGCCAAGTAGTTGAGGGTGGTTTTTAATGGTTTTCAAAGAATAATTATTTTCTATATTGATAAATAATATTTCTTGGCTGGTTTTACAAAGATTTTTAAAAACAGGGAAACTGCTTCTGGATGATGGCAAAGAAGAAAGTGATCAATAAAACAAAGAAGCAGAAGAAAGAGAAGCAGTCAACGCTCAGAATAGAACAGGAGATTGAAGAGATCAAGGCAGAGGAGAAAATAGTGGCCGCCTCTTTGACAGTGGCTGGAGAAGAAGAAAACGTCCTTGCACCAGTCGAGCCTGAGAAGGAGAGCGATGACAAGATCAAGAAGGAGAAGGTCAAGGCCATCTTTGCCAGGGAAAGAGTTCTCACTGAATCAAGCGACGAGGCCCGAAACTTCTATGCGAAGAGCGCCTACGGCCAGATGCTGGAAGGAGGGAAAGTCCAGCTCTCATTGCCAGAAGCCCTTTATCTGCTGGAGAAAGGGAAGCTGGAGATAAAGGACGGCAAGAATAATATAAGTGTCGAGGAATTCATAAGGAAAGCCAGGAAAGCAGAGCCTAACTTCTGGATCAGGTACTGCGTCTTCAAGGACATGAGGAACCGAGGATATATAATCAAGACTGCGCTGAAGTTCGGGGCAGACTTCAGAGTGTATGACCGAGGAGTCAAGCCGGGAGAGGACCATGCGAGGTGGATAATATTCCCGGTGCACGAAGGAGAGACCCTGACGTGGTATGAGTTCGCTGCAAAGAACAGAGTCGCGCACAGCACCAAGAAACGCCTAATGATGGGAATTGTCGACGATGAATCTGATGTCACTTATTATGAGATTCGTTGGATGAGGCCTTGAGCAGCAGGCAACCATCGCATTCTAAAATCATCATTTGCTTGCTATTAAGATATTAAAAGAAATATTTATTAACAACAGCATCTTTCATCTGAGATATGAAATTTAGGGAGCTGGTTGATTTCGCGAAAAAAGAGCATGATAGACTTGTGACCTGCTTCAACGCAAAGGACAATCCTAAGACAAAGTACACCATGCTTGCCAAGCTAATGGAAGAGATGGGTGAGCTTTCTGAGGCGATACTCAAGAGCGATAATCTCCAAAGGGCTGATAAGGAAAAAATAATGGGTGACATAAACCATGAGCTGGCTGATGTCATACTCGTGAGCCTCATACTCTCACAGGAGTTAGGAGTTGATATTGAGAAGGCTTTGCAGGAAAAGATAGATAAGATCAAGACAAGGAAATACTAGGCCTAAACAAACACAGAATAATTAAAGAAAAAAAATATTCCTTCGATTTCTCAAATAACATAGATTATTCTTTGAATTTCAGAGACAACAAAAACAATCCCTGAGCGGATAAATATTTATATTGGGTGGATAACAAGAACATGATGGCGACCTTCCCAAAAATAAAGTATCCTAAGTTAGCACTCCTGCTGCTGACCTTTGTGCTCGCCTATATGCTGCTGGCTCACAGGGATTTCATGAATTTTGATAAGTTCGTCATCAGCCTGGGATTGACTGGCGCATTCATAGCAGGCGTGCTCTATGTCTATGGATTCACAGCAGGACCTGGCACAGCAATCCTGTTGGTCATCGGTAAAGAAGAGAACCTGCTCTTGTGCGGCCTGATCGCCGGCGTCGGCGCATTGATTGGCGACCTCCTGATATTTGATTTCATCAGGTATTCTTTCTCCGATGAGATAAAGAACCTCTCTTCTGAGAAAATAGTGATATGGATTGACAGCAAACTGCCTCATTTCATGAGAAAATACCTTATGCCTGTCCTTGGGGCTGTGATAATAGCATTACCTCTGCCTGACGAGATAGGGGTCTCCCTATTTGCCACATTCACCAAGATTTCTACAAGAGCATTCCTGGTGCTATCATATGTCCTGAACACAGCAGGAATATTCATGATTCTTCTGATAGGAAAGGCTATGTGAATCCCAGCAATAAGTATATAAATGCGGCTGAAGTAATGAGCGACGGGTGCTAATCAACATGTATCAGATGATAAAGAAGGATGTTTTGCTGGATGTTGTTGAGCGTAGAGGCCCGATAATACCGATCCATATTAAGAAAGAGCTGGGCGCCAGCGACAGCATCATCATCGGAGCCATCCTGTCTGAGCTGATTTCTGAGGGAAAAGTGAATATCACCTCTGCAAAGGTCGGCGGAAGCCCTGCCTATTACACTCCAGGCACTGAGGCGCGGCTTGTCGAGATGATAAAGCATCTCAATGAGAAGGATCGGAGAACAGCAGAGCTATTGCAGCAGAGGAAAATACTGAAGGATGATGATCAGAGCCCTCTTGAGAGGGTGAGCCTGAGGAACATCAAGGATTTTGCAAAGCCCCTTGAAGTAAACATCAAAGGTCGCAAGGAGATTTATTGGAAATGGTATCAGCTCGATGCAAAGGAGGCAGAGCAGCTCATCATGGGACAGGAGAAGATGCTCAAGCCAGAACAGCCGAAGCCTGCAGAGAAACCATTGCTGAAGCATGAGGAGAAGCCTGTCGAGAAGCCAAGACAAGAGCTGAAGAAAGAAGAAGCACCGGCGCCTGCGGCCCTGAAAAAGAAAAGAGAAAAGAAGGAAGAGAGCAAAGGGCCTAAGGCAGAAGAAATCCAGAGGACTCTCGGCAAATCATCCTCACTCATGGACCTTGAAAAGGATGTGTTCTTCAGGCAGGTCAGGGCCTATCTTGAGAAGAACGAAATCTCAATCATCGACTACAAGATAATAAAGAAGACTGAGATAGACCTGATGATAAGCATACCATCGAGGATCGGAAGCCAGGAATACTACTGCAAGGCAAAGAGCAAGAAGAAGATAAGTGACGGAGACCTCTCGAGCGCCTACATACAAGGCCAGGCATCAAAGCTGCCGATACTGTTCCTGACACCAGGAGAACTGACCAAGAAAGCGAAGGAGATGCTCGCGAAGGAATTCAAGGGCATGACTGTCAAGACGATCTGATTCTGATTTATCATTTCAAAGAAAGCGCGCCATGCTTGCACGCAGTCACACATGCTCCGCATTCTGCGCACCTGTCGGCATGGAATATTAGCTTCTTCTTCCGTTCCAGCGCCTCGACAGGACAGGCTTCTACGCAGCCAACGCAGGCCTTGCCGCACTTGCAGCCTGAGCACTTGCCGTCATTCCAGCAACATTTCTCATAGTCGATTATCAATGGCATAGTCTTTGCGGCTCTGCTGTTATTTATAAATTTTTTTGAAGGACCGATAACCGCAACAAATATTAACCCGCTCCTATTATCTAGGCCAATGGGTGTCGCAATAACTGACCTGCTCAGCCCAAAAGAGCTGAAGCTTGATGATCTTAAGAACAAGGTGCTTGCTGTTGATACCTATAATCTTCTTTACCAGTTCCTGAGCAGCATACGCCAACCAGACGGCTCACTTCTGACTGACAGCAAGGGAAGGGTCACAAGCCACATCACAGGACTATTCAACAGGATCACAAGGCTCATGGCCTATAACATGAGGTTCGTCTTCTGCTTCGACGGAAAAGTCCCTGAGCTAAAGAACAGGGAGCGGGAGAGAAGGAAAGAAATCAAGGTTGATGCGCAGAAGAAGTTTGACAAGGCTGCTGAAGAGGAGAACATCGAGGACATGAAGAAGTTCGCTGCCAGGACCAGCAGGCTCACCCCTGAAATGGTCAATGATGCGAAGGAGCTAATAGTTGCCCTAGGCCAGTGCATTGTCGAGGCTCCTAGCGAGGGAGAGGCCCAGGCATCATTCATAGTGAAGCAGGGGGATGCTGACTATGTGCTCAGCCAGGATGCTGACTGCCTGATGTTCGGAGCCCCAAGGCTGATAAAGAACCTTACAATCTCAGGCAAGAGAAAGAAGCCAGGAGCCTATGCCTATGATGATATCTCTCCTGAAGTTATCTCTCTCAAAGATGTGCTTGAGGAGCTGGGCCTTGAACAGGAGCAGCTCATAGCCCTGAGCATATTGGTCGGTACAGATTATAATGTCGGCGGAATAAAAGGCATCGGGCCTAAGAAAGCATTGGCTCTCATAAAGAAGCATGGCAAGGACTATGATGCGATCTTCAATGAAGCAAAGTGGGATGATCATTTTGATTTTTCATGGAAGGAAGTCTTTGACGCAATAAAGCAGATGAAGGTCAGCGATGGCTACAAGCTAGAATTCCATCCGCTTGATAGGGAAAAAATATTTGCGCTGCTGGTTGATGAGCATGATTTCGGCAGGGAGCGCGTTGAAAATTCTCTCTCAAGACTCGAGGAGAGCAAGGACCGACAACAGAAAGGTCTTGGTGATTTCTTCTGAAGCTGCTGATGGAAAACTATAAAAGCCCTTTACTCCAGTGTCTTGTTTGATGTCAAAAAAGAGGCTTTTCGAGGCAGTTGCTACCCTTGCAGGCTGCACAATAGGAGCAGGAATTCTAGGGATCCCTTATGTGGTCGCAAAGGCAGGACTATTAACGGGATTGGTGAACATAGCTCTTGTCGGCATATTATTCCTGATAATCAACCTTTTGCTAGGAGAGGTCACGCTCAGGACAAAAGGAAGGCATCAGCTCCCAGGCTATGCAGGAAAGTATCTTGGCAGGGTTGGCAAGATATTGATGTTCATCAGCGTAATCATAGGCGATTACGGCGCGATAACAGCCTACATCCTTGGAGGAGGGACTGCATTATCCGCCCTACTGGGCACAGGAGTTATACTCTCAGGCACCCTTTTCTTCCTGTTCATAGCATGGCTGATCTACCTTGGCTTGGAGGCTGTCGAGGATTCTGAGGGCATAGCAACTCCTATTCTGCTAGGTATACTCCTGGTGTTCATAGTGTTAGCTTTCTTCAAGATAGATCATAGCAACCTTTCAGGCTTCGCTCTCCCTTCTTTCTTCATGCCGTTCGGAGTTATAGTGTTCGCAATGGTCGGAACAGCAGCCATCCCTGAAATGAGAGAAGAGATGGCTTCTGAGAGGAAGAAGCTAAAAAAAGCCATAATAATCGGCACCCTCATCCCTGTTGTGTTCTATGCATTGTTCGCCATAGCCATCGTCGGAGTGCACGGTCTTAAGACAGGGGAGATAGCTACCATGAATCTTTCAGACATAGTCGGCCCAGACCTTGCTTTCCTAGGAGAGCTATTCGCCATATTCAACATGACAACATCATTCCTGGCCATAGGCCTTGCTCTCAAGGAGATGTTTTGGTATGATCTCGGACTCAAGAAAGGGACTGCTTGGTTGCTCTCATGTTTTGTGCCCTACATGCTATTCCTGCTGTTGGCCTATTTCAGCATAGCAGGATTCATCACAGTCCTGGAGGTGTCTGGCACAGTCGGAGGAGTAATCACAGGATCGCTCATAATCCTCACAGCCATGCAGGCAAAGCGGTTGGGAGAGCGTAAGCCTGAATATGAACTGAAGATCAATAAATGGCTCGCTGCAATCATAGTGATATTGCTCCTGACAGCAGGGGTATTCAAGTTGACGACCATGTTTTGATGAATGATTTAATTGAGAGAGAATGTTTTCATGGCATTAGGTTGGTTCTTTTTCGCGTTGCTGGCATCGATCCTAGCGGCAGCCAGCTCAGTGATGGAGAAAAAGAACCTAATGCACCAGCACGCCATGGAGTTCTCAGCAGGGATGAGCGTGATATTGATGCTGCTCACAACCCCGCTATGGCTCTTCGCAGACACAAAAGCATTGACCTTACAAGCAACCGGGATAATATACATCGCTTCCTTGATAGGGGCAGTGGCTTTCCTCTTCGTGGCAAAGGCATTAAGGCATATCGCCATCTCACTGACAAGCCCTTTCTTTGTTTTTGAGCCATTGTTCGCAGCCATCTTCGCAGCAATGCTGCTGGGTGAGAGTATAAATGGATTGCAATGGGTTGGCATGGGAATATTGGTAGTCGGAGCTTACATCCTCAACAGCCATGAGCATCAGAACATGCTTGAGCCTTTCAAGCAGATCTTCAAGTCAAAGTACAACAAGTACATATTATTTGCATTGCTTCTATACGGATTTGACAGCATACTTGACAAGAAGATACTTGGCACAGGAGCAGCAGCTCAGAGCATCATGGGAGCGCCTTTAGGAGTGCCTGTGCTGACATTCATGCCGCTCATGCATTTCTTCCTTGCAATAAATTTCATCGTGATGATGCTCATATTCCATGACGGCTTCAAAGGCATAGGCAACTCATTGAAAGATAACACCCGATGGATCGTCGCAGTCGCAGTGCTAACCTTTGGCTACAGGCTCTCCCAGGCATATGCCATCTCATTGCCAGGAGTGATGATCAGCCTAATAATACCTATAAAGAGGCTTTCGTCATTGTTCTCGACCATCATAGGAGGAGAGCTCTTCCATGAGCATGGCATCCTCAGGAGAAGCATCGCCTGTGTTATAATGATAATAGGCGCTGTTCTCATCGTGATATAATAATCATAACATAACTTATTGAATCACCTTGTGGAATAAGACATCGACCGAGCCATGATCGGATTCTCATGCTATACATGCGCGCCTGAAACAAAAAAAAGCACAATCATTCCTATCAAAGCATGTTTTTCTAAAGATTTAAAAGACAATACTCACACTCCTAATAGCATGCTATGCATAAAAGTCCCATTGAAAGAGGCTGAGAAAGCCAAGAAGCATATAATTCGTGAAGGGCTGATGAACCACGCTTATCTCTCAACAAAGGACAAGCAGTTCATCTATTTCCCTGTCATAAAAAGGTTCAAGACAAATTATTCTTTGGTGCAGAAGAAGCTCGAGGAGAAGGAGCTGCGCCAGGACCTGAAGACAACTCTCTCGGAGAAGCTCAGCAAGGAAGATATGAACTCATTGAAGACCTCGATGGATGTGACTGGCAGCATAGCCATCATAGAAGTGCCTGAAGAACTCTGCAAGAAAGAATCCCTGATAGCAAATGAGCTGATGAAGGCCAACAGGCAGATCACGACAGTGCTGAAGAAAGGTAAGCATGAAGGCGTGTTCAGGACTCAGAGGCTGAACTATCTTGCTGGCGTCGATACTCGAGAAGTATTATATAAGGAGAACGGTATTGTTTTGAAGCTTGATGTCGAGAAAGTCTATTTCTCACCAAGGCTCAGCCATGAGCGCAAGAGGATAGCTCAGCTGATAAAGACTCCGGAGGATGTGCTTGTGATGTTCTCTGGCTACGCGCCCTATGTGTGCGTCATAGCGAAGAACTCTCCTGCGCATCATGTCGACGGCGTAGAGATAAATCCTGACGGCCACAGCTACGCAGAGCAAAACCTCATCATCAACAAGCTGAAGAACGCCAGCGTATTCGTTGGCGATGCAAGAGAGGTCGTCCCTAAGCTCGGCAAGAAATATGACAGGATACTGATGCCTTTGCCGAAATCAGCAGCAGACTATCTTGACATCGCCCTTGATGCGGCAAAGAAAGGGGCGATAATACATTTCTATGATTTCCAGAAAGAAGGAGAGTTCGACAGGAGCGTCGAGAAGATCGCAATTGCCTGCAAAAAGGCAGGGAAGAGCTGCGAGGTGCTTGACATCGTAAGGTGCGGCCAGAACGCGCCTCGCCAGCACAGGATATGCGTCGACTTCAGGGTCGAATGAGCTAGAATAATACGTGCTCAGAAGTTACTTCCGTTCATCATTGCCGAAGCTCTGTGGGTGTTCAACTTCTTCATCACACGCACATAATGATAACCCCTCTCAATTTATATAACTATGCCTTCGCAGCAAATCCTCTGACCCCGTTTATTATCTTCAAAATCATATGGAAGAACGTGCTTTAAATATGTCTCCTTGAGAAGGTCTTTGTTTTTATATGTGAACAAATAGCCGGACTTCAATTGGGTTGGCGTTCTTGATATCACGCCTTTTTTCCAAAGCCTTTGAACAATGCATGAAGCTGCTTTTAAGGGAATCTCTTCTTGATGCTGTTCTTCAAATAGTTGCTTGCACGTTCTCACATCCAAGACTTTGTCAGGATAAGAATTGAATGTTTCCAGAAGCTTTTTGGCTTTTGAATTAGGGTTATCCATCATCGAAAAGATAAAATAAGTCTTACTTATAAGCCTCACGCGAGAATGTCCAGTGCTAGATTTCAATCATAATTCGTTAACATTCCTTTGTAGAATTTGAACCTGAATCTCAGGTTCTCTAACACAGATTTTTCAGGCTTGCAGCCAAGAGTGTCTGCGTATCCCAGCATCACAAGCTCCAAAAAAATGTCTTTGTGCGACTTCTTGAATTTCCGTAGCAAAGCAAGGACATCATTGCCTCCTGAGAAAAGGTTATGTATTAAATGGTGCCTTCTGATTATCTTGACAACATATGCCTTCTCATTGGCAGATATATCGAACCGGTCAAGAATCTTCTTGGCTTTCTTTGCGCCAAGCAACTCATGGCCTTTGCATGAGGTAACGCCATCATGAACCCTGAGAGATTAGCCCTTTGCGATGTCATGCAGCATAGCAGCAAGGAATAGAAGTTCTCTGCGTGTATGGAAGCCAATCCTCCTGCTGAGCAGGGCATTCCCTTTTGCCCCTAGCTTCTTCTCAAGGGCGAGGAGGTTCTTCATCACATTCAGTGTGTGATTGAAGACAGGATCATGGTCATGCCAAGTGTTTATCTCAATCACATCCTTGAGCTCATATAATTCTGGCAACTCCTTGACGAGCTTGCCATCTCGTAGCCTCTTCATTGTGATCTCAGATACATCCATGACCTTTCTTTTCATCTTGCAAGATACCTCTTCATCTTCTCTATGCAGACGTCTACCTTCTTGAGATTATTCTTCGTCTTAAGGTTCTTCTTTGCGTAGTCAAGCATCGCAGAGTAGCAGTAGCCTGGCATCTTTTTCATCCAAGGCATGCTTGGAAGAAGAGCCACATGGAAATGAGAAGGATTCTTCCTGCTCGAGATTATGCTCTCGCGGAACAATAAGTCAATTAATTCTATACCTAGCTCTTTCTCCATGCCTCTCCTGACTTTGCACAATATTTCAATGAATTCTTTTTTCTCATCATCATTGAAGTCAGCGAACCCTTTTATGTGGCGCCTTGAGCTGATGACAAAGAATCCAGGGATAGGCACCTCGAAATCCTGCTCTACAACAAAACATCTGCCGGAAAATACCAGACCGCCCCTTGTCTTGATGATCCCTTTTCGCAGGGCGCAGCCGATGCAAGAAACATCCTTTCTCTTGCCGTCGAGCGAGGTAATAATAGGCATGGGCCTTGGTTAATATAAGAACTTTTTATATTTAACTGTTATAATTTAACTGAACCGAGGCTCAGCCAAACATCTCGGTGTAGTCTGTGCTCCCAATCTCTTCCTTCTTCACCTTGTCTACGGCGCACATTAAGTCATGATTGGTCACGCATGTTCGATCATCCCTTATGGCGAAATAGCCTGCCTCTGTGCAGACAGCCCTGACATCCGCTCCTGAGAATCCAGCCATCTTCTTAAGCAATGTCTGGACATTTACCTTCTTATCAAGGTTCATGCTCTTGGTGTGGATCTTGAATATCTCCCTGAGGCCGTCCTCGTTCGGCAGGTTAACCTCTATGAGTCTGTCAAGCCTTCCTGGCCTGATGATGGCAGGGTCAAGTATGTCCATCCTGTTGGTGCAGCCGATGATCTTGACGTTGCCCAATGGCTTGAAGCCGTCGACCTCTGCTAGGAACTGCATGAATGTCCTCTGGACTTCCCTCTCGCCGCTTGTGCCGAGATCAATCCTCTTAGCTGCCAATGCATCTATCTCGTCTATGAAGACGATGCTCGGGGCTTTCTCCCTCGCCAATTGGAATATCTCCTTGACAAGCTTGGCTCCTTCGCCGATGAATTTCTGCACCAGCTCTGAGCCTACAACTTCTATGAATGTGCTCTTTGTTGAATTAGCGACTGCCTTTGCCAGCAATGTCTTCCCTGTTCCAGGTGGGCCGTGGAGCAGTATCCCCTTTGGCGGCTGAATGCCTACCTTCTTGAATATCTCAGGGTTTTTCAGCGGAAGCTCAACAACCTCCTTTATCTCCCGCACCTGCGACTCAAGCCCTCCTATCTGAGAGAATTTAGTATCAGGTTTCTCTATGATCACGAACTTGTCTACGTTGAACTGTTTGGATGAGGCTACCTTGTCAACTATTGTGAGATTCCTCTGCTCCACTATGACTGTGTCGCCAGGGTTGAGGTTCTGGACTGTGCTGGATATCGAGACATAGAACTTGTTGCCGTTTGGCAAAGATATTATCCCGTTCTTACCGGTGATGTCAAGCACCTCTGCAAGCATTAGTGCAGGGCTCCTGAATCTCTCGAGCTCCTCCCTCATCTGAGACAGGGTCTCCTTGAGCAGCCTGTTCTCTTCCTCAAGCTCATTTGAAGAAGTCGTATAGGAGAAAACAGAGTTATTCTTCACTTCCTCTTTAGTGTTCATGCCTTGGCGAAATCCCACATTATTTATAAACCTTACTATTGGCTGAAAAATCCAAATAATGTTTCTTATATTTGGCGATATGAAAACAAAAAAAGTTATTGAGATCGCCAGGGATATCTGACCTTTTATGTAGTGGCTTGTTTTTCAAGACACATCTTGATCATCAATCTCCTGATTATTTCCTTATGAACCCAGCAATTCTCATCATTAGGGATGAATAAGTCTCCTGTCTTAAGGTAGTTGTCCTGAGGGCAGCCGCCGCCACAAATATATTTTATAGGGCAAACTTTGCATTTCCCTATCTTATCTACATCGTAGTTCTTGATTATCTTGTTTTTCTTTCTGGCATCAATATTTATCTTATTGTTTTTCAATTCTCCAAGATAGAAAGGCCCTTCCTTATCCTCTGTATGCTCATAACAGCACGAAATGGTTCCTGTTGAACCGAGTATAATTACAGGCTCCCCTGCTATGTGAGAGCAATAATATGTTGAAGGCATGAACAGATTAGAGTAATAAGAGCTTATTATGTTCGAGCCTTTCCTGCCCGCCATATCAATAGCCTTGAATAAGTTATCTACAAATACTTTTGGAGAAGGCTTCTGCATTTTTTCCTTCACAGCCCTTCCGCAATACATAACCTGATCAAGATGAATATATTTTACTCCCAGGTCTGAAAGATATCCTACGATCTTATCTAGTTTCCTTACATTATATTTTGTTATTGTAGTCCTTACCTTGAACTTAACGTCAGCCGATATCAGCTTCTTGATCGTTCTTTCAACCAGCCTAGTGGATGGCTTCCCATTCCTCATCGGCCTCTGATACTCCTGAAATTCAGGAAGCCCATCATGGGAGACATTGAACCTGAATTTGTTCCTTATCATATAACCCAAGTCCTCCTCAGGAACCACTCCGTTAGTCGAGATATAATATTTGGACGGCATACTTATCTCTGTCAGGTATTCTACCGCCGCCCTTATCGCGGCCATGTTCAAGGTCGGCTCTCCGCCAACAAAGACAACCCTCACCTCTTTCGTGTCCTGCTTTATTGCTCTTTTTAAGACACCAAGGATAGTCTCGGGGCTTATGTAATTCTTCTTTGAAGGCTCGCCATAAGCGCCATAGCAGTACCTGCACATGAGGTTGCAGGTGTTAGTCAGGTTAAAGCTCAGCTGAACTACATTCGAATCAAATTCAGAGGTTTGTGGAGTTCCAAAAAAAGAAAGCTTCTCCAGGTTTTTTATTAAATCCTTTGAGTTAAATTCCTCCTTTGATAGAACCGCGATCTGCTTTTTGAAAGGAGAGAAAACAACATATCTACCACGAAATCTTAGTGCAGGGATGCTCCTAACTAGGAAAAGATTATCTTTACCATCTCTTCTAGTCTTATTATTCGCTTGATAGTGTATCATACCAAATCACTTCCGTCATACCCTCATTTATGAATCAGCCCTAAAGGGCCGATCCATTTTAGAGTGTTATATCTTATTTTGACTTATCATGCGCAGCACTTAGCAACATGTTCGTCAGACTTAAAATAATCCCTGAGATCATCCTGGGATGCCAATCCTTTAATCCTACTTTGTCTAGTTTCCATTATTCAAACCTCCTTACTTTCACTCATCACATAGTGCATTTGGCCAGGTTCTCATCAGACTTAAAATAATCCCTAAGCTCAACCTGGGATGCTAATCCTTTAATCCTACTTTGTTTAATTTCCATTTGAACCCTAGATTAATCTTTGATAGATTAAACTATGAATTTTAAGTGTATAAAATTTGATTTATCTTCGTTGTGCATAACACCAGAATTCCCCGGTGTGTCTTATCCAATTGAGTGATACTAATCCTACTCGATATCTTCCTTCTCTTTCGGGTAAGAATATTGCACCAGAATAATTCCAGGCAGGGGTTAAAAAATCAGAAGGGTTTCCATCTAAATCGACATTTAATGGATGAACTCCCTCTAATATTTTGTTGATTCTTTTTGTATTTAGTCTTTGGCCTAACCAATTGTATTTATGGAAAGAGCCAGGATCTTTAATGTACTCAAACTTTGTGAGTGTCTTAGTGATATGTTCTATTGTGAAATATCCATGAGCAAACTTCATTTTTTTGGGAGCATAGTCACATGTGTCTCCAGACTCAAAACCAAGGATATCGCTATGAGACCCAAGAAAGGATCTAATTATTGGTATATTTGGATCATTAGTTTTAGCATTTATCCACTGCCTGCAATCACCCCGCCTATAAACTTTCCAACCAGTGAGAGCCTCAAAAAACCGGGTGTTTTTGATAAGTTCTGGGGCAGTATATAAGTTGGTTTCTACAGTTTCCCAATCTTGATAATGACCTTTCGGGGGGATTATTATATCATGTATTCTTATAAAACAAGTTTCTATATCATTAATTTGATTTTCTCTTATTTTGAATTCAAGATCATGTACTTTTTCATCTTCTCGGAACTCCTTTTTTATTTTAGTTGCCCGTCTTTGAAGATACATTCTACTAAACTCAGGGTCTGAGTTCAATCGTTCATAAAATTCTCCGAATTCTTCATGCATTGTTAAATCACCTCCAAATTTTGTATAAGTTGATATTATTTTTTTTTATCATCGTAACAAACATTGATCTGTTCACTACCACAGGGGAGTGTTAGTGTTTCTTTTAAATTTGATTTGTACCATTTAAGTACAACTAGAAAGATTTATATAATCATGGCAGCACATCAATGGCATGGAGCTGAAGGGATTCCTGCGCGACATCGGGCTAACAGAGAACGAGATGGAGATATACCTTATTTTGCTGAAGAGAGGTGACTCAATAGCATCCGGGCTGTCAGAGAGCACAAAAATCTCAAGGCCTCACGTATACGACTCCCTGAACAACCTCATAAAGAAAGGAATGGTAAGCTATGTCATAAAAGACAAAAGAAAAGTCTTCAGCCCGACCAAGCCAAGCAGGATAATGGACTATCTCGAGGAGAAAGAGCAGCACATACAAGACCAGAAGAAGGATTTCAGCAATGTCGCCTCAGAGATAGATTCCATGCTAAAATCAACCGGCTCCAAACCAGTGGTGGAAGTCTACGAAGGGGTTGAAGGGGCAAAGGCCGTCCTGAATGACATCATAAGGACAAGGAAGGAACTCAGAAGTTTCAATTCATTAGGCGATGAGTTCTACGCGCACATCCCCGAATACGTCGTCAAGCAGCACATGAGCCAGAGGATCAAGTACAAGATAAGATCCCGCCACATCTGCACAGAAGAAGCCCTTGTGTTTGACAATCCGATGGCCACCTACAAGAAGGTCAAGCAGAACAAAATCCTGACCACAATGTTCGTATACGGGGATAACGTAGTCATATGGACCTTTAGCAGCACTGTCTTCATCACAATTAAGATCGAGAGCAAGGACTTGGCTAAGATGTACAAGAACCAGTTCGACCTTCTCTGGGATTCAATAAAATGATCTAACCAACATATCAATAATCAATTCTTGTTCATTCATCTCACAGCCAGCTTTCCTTTTTTTATCATCCAGAGCTTCTTCTGGCCTTTGCCTTTTACTCCGTATATGTCCAGCTTCTGCTGCTTGGCGTTGATGACGACATCATAATGGTAGATGGATGACCTGTCCTCTTCGAATCCTGAGCCTAGGGCTATGTGCATCATGCCTGCTATCTTCTCATTGACTATGAGGTAGTTGCAGAGCCTTGCTTTTGGATTGGTGTTGATCGCAAACTCTCCAAGGTTGTTGAAGTTCCTCTTCTTCATAGCAATTATCTCTTTCGGCAATGACTTGTTCTTCTCCTGCTTCTTGAGGATTTTCATTGCTTCGTTCTTCTTCTCAGTGATCTTCTTGATGACATCTTTTGGCCCGCTGATTATCTTGTAATCGTTGCCCGTGCATTTTATGACAAGAGGGTTCTTTGAGTTCAGCACATAGCTCTTGTCTATGCTAATGACCACGTCTCCGTAGAAAGTTCCTTTGATGTATTCGGGAGTCAGGAACATTTCTCCGCCAGGGATGTTGGCCATACTCCCTGCCTTGATCCCTTTCTTAAGGGCGTCAGGGTCAAGCTTTTCCCTTATGTCTACGTCAGAGTTCATCGGCTGCCTGCGCCCTCCTCCTTTCTTCATCAGCCCTACTTCGAACTTGCTCTTGGATGATTCTACAATGATCTTGTCTGAGTTGTTGGCCAACGCTATCAGCTTGTCGTCGATCTTCTTCATCTTCATCCAATCGATCTTGCAGCTGTCGATGTATATGTCGATAGGCACTGTGTCTGTGAATCCTACCCTGCACAGCGGCCCTCTATTATCAATCTTGGTCTGTGGTGACCAGGGGAACTGATATATTATTCCGCCAGGGCTATCCCATCGAGATTTCTTGTTAGGCGTAGGATAGCCTATGAATTCTCCGAATAGGTGCTTTCCTCCGTAGCCCTCTCCTTTAATGAAGAAGGTGGCGTCATTTGTCCTGAAGCGATTAAGCCTCAGCAGCTTTGATAATATCTTGAATTTCTTGAAGACAGGCTCATCAATATCCTTCTCAAGCTCGCATCCTATGAGCGTAGCTGCCAGTTCGCTAGTCCTCTCGCCTTTCTCCAGCATTGTCTTCTTACTGGTGCAGGTCTTCATCGTCTTCCTTTTTGAAGGGCAGGCGTTGAACATAGTCCTGGCTATGGCGTACGAGTCAAAATAATCCTCTAATGGGTTCTTCATCTCCTTTGCCTTCATCAAGAGATCAAAGCCAAAGCCTACCCGCTCACTCTTCTTCAGGTTGTAGACTTGCTTCCAGACAATCCTTGCTGTCGCCATGAGATCATCCCAACGGTACTTCTTGAACCAGCCAGGCATCATCCTGAGGCTGAACTCCTCGTTGACAATCAATTCTCCATCTGTAGCATAGACAAATACCTCTGGCTGACGGAAGATCTTCCTGAACTCTCCCTTTGCTTTCTTGTCAACTAAAGATATGAACTCGTCCAATGCCTTGGTCTTTGGGTTCTTCACGCCTGCCTTTAGGTCGTCGAATGCCTTCCAGACATCAATCATTGCATCAATGACCTCTGACTGGTTGTTGATTATGTTCACAGTCACCTCGCAGCCGAGGTTGTGGGCGGCCCTGCTGAAAGGAGCCATTGAGAAGAAAGCAGGCTCATCATCTACCTGTATTATGACAAAGATGGTTTTGCCCTTGAACTGCTTCAAGGATCCCTCATAATATTTCACAGCATCGTTAAATGCCTTTAAGTTGTATTTCATAATATATCACCTATCAAACTGATGTCTGATTATCGAATAATCAATCCTACAGCAGAACCGGCATGGATGATTAATAAAGATTGCGATTTGAAAAAACATCTCTCATTATTTAATTCTGAAAACACTCCTGTATCCCCAAAAAATGTCTGAGTATCTATGCTCTTTGTCGAGCGGGTATATGTTGAATGATGACACTTCATCGAACTCAAGACCAAGCCTCAGCGGCTTTGAATTATTTTTTTTCAGGATTATGTTGTACTTCTCAACACCATCCTCTCGTCTGACTGATTTGAGCCTTATGCTGTAGCCGGCTCTTTTTTTCTCAGAGATGATACTTTTTAAATCAACGCGCTTTCGTTTTCTGTATATCACAAACCTAGGAATTTTGGTCTGAAGGAAATCAGGATTATCAGGTCTCAGGGAATCTATGTGCAACAAGGCCTTGCCATCTCTTTTTAGCACTCGCCAGCATTCCTCCAAAAGCCTATCTTTCCTCTCCACATAAGGTATTGCAACCTGACTTATTATCAGGTCAAAATATGCATCTTTGAACTTTAGTTCAGAGGCATCATAGAATTGTATCTTTGGGAGTATTATCTTTGAAAGTTCGCTCTTCTTGAATATGTTATAGTAGGTGGCTGTCCTTCTCAAGCTCTGCCTTCCTTTCATGGCAGGCCAGGGCGCTTTGTTTATGCCATGGAGCTCTATGGATGGGAAGAGCCTGCATAATTCCATTAGCACCCTGCCTTCACCGCAACCTATCTCGAGGACGCGCACAGTCCCATCCTTGCTTTGCCTAATGGCTGATCGTATTATTTTTTGCACAGAATCCTTGCTGAATCGTTTGTTGAAATCTTCAAGGCATCTACTCCTAGAGAAATGACCGCGCTTTGGCATGCTAACAAATTATTTTTGGAATTAATAAATATTACTATTTCATCAGAATCTTACGCAAACCAATTCCTTTGTGCTCCTGGTCAATATCTCCTTCTTCGTCCCTAGCAGTATGTCATCCTCTATCCTTATGCCTACTCCTGTCTGCTGGTTGTAATAGCCAGGCTCTACTGTGAAGATGTTTCCCTTTTGAAGAATATCCTTTGATTTTATGCTGAGATTAGGCAGTTCATGTATCTCCACTCCGATACCGTGGCCTAGGCTGTGGTTGAAATACTTGGCATCCTTGCCAAACAATCTCAATGAGCTCTCATGGAGCTTGGCTGCCTTGATGCCTGGCTTTGCCATATCGATGCATGACTTCTGAATCCCAAGCACCTTTGCATAGAGCTCCTTATCCTTGCAGTTAGGAGTCCCTAGAAACACTGTACGCGTCATGTCTGAGCAGTAGCCTTTGCATTTTGCCCCGAAGTCAAGTATCATGAATCCTCTCTTGAGCTTTGCCTCTGGCTCATGGTGCGCGACAACACCATTTCCTCCACTAGCCACTATTGGGTCGAAGGCCATATCTGCGCCTTGCTTCAGGGCTTCCATCTTTATGAACAAGGCAATGTCCTTCTCTGTCTTGAATTTTTTGCTCTTCAAACCAATCACTATCTTTGTGAATATGCTGTCTGTTATCCTGCAGGCTTCCCTTGTCCTTGCAATCTCTTCATCATCCTTGCAGCACCTCATCTCTGATAGGAACCTGCTCGCATCCCTCATCTTGAAGTGCTTCCTGAGAAACATCCTTTCTCTGACCAGTAAGTTCTGGACATCGACACCCACCTGTTTGATCCTGCTGCGCCTGATGAACTTCTTCAGGTCATCCTCGAATTTCTCCCAGTGCACCAGCCTGAAGCCATCAAGCCTTGGAGAGTAGAGTGGCGAGATGAACAATGTGCTGTTATTCCCTGACAAGAACATGAGCCCATGCTCCAATTCCTGCTTGACAAAGTACTTAAAATTAGGATCCTTGTTGAAAAGCACTATGGCATCTAGTTTCTTTTCCTTAAGATATTGGCTGATGGCTTTTTTGCTCATCAAGAACTCCCTTGGCTTCGCATTATTTAAACCTTCGCATAAGAAGCAGAATAATCACTTGTAAGCGGCTGTCGCACGCGACCATCAGCGGCTCAGCCCATCACCAGCTCAAGAAGCTCATCGCCGTATCTGCGGATCTTTGCAGGCCCAAGGCCATAGACCTCCCTGAGATCATCCTCGTGCAGGGGCATCTTCTCAGCAAGGTCGTAGAGGGTCTTGTCATGCATTATCATGAAAGGAGGCACTCCCAATGCTTCGCTGGTAGTCCTGCGCCATTCCTGCAGCCGGGCTATGAGCTCGCGAGAATCAGCCTTTCTCTTAACAGACTTAAAAGAATGCTCTATGGCATAATCCGATATCCTGCTCTGCTTCAATGCTTCGTGGCTCGGGTCTATGAGAGCTATGAGCTCGCGCGTAAGGAAAGGGGTGATCCCTTTGCCAGAATAGCTTAGGTACAATGATTGCTTTGCCCTGCTCATGGCCACATACAGTAGGCGGCGCTCTTCTTCTTCCTTGTCATACTCATCGAGTTTCACCATTTCTATGACTGGATGCTCTGATCCTTTGCAGGGGAAGTTCTGCGAGGTGCATCCTATGACGAACACCATATTAGCCTCCAGTCCTTTGATGGCGTGCACAGTGGCAAGAGTTATGTCTTCATCTGTGGTTATTATTTCTGTGTGGATGTCCTCGCTCTTGACAACATGCTTGATTCCTCGCAGGCGCATGATCTCAGAGAGCTCATTGAGCTGCTTGTTGGTTCTGGCCAGGACGAATATCTCGTTGCGGATGATGTCAGCAGCGACTATGCGCTGGATGACAAACTCCTGCTCTGCCTCTTCTGATATGAAATTCAGGAGCTTGACCTCTCTATCACCTACTATAGATGCTTCCAGGTCAGGGAGCTTCATTGGCGCTATGCATGTGTTGATTATCTCAACGATCTGGCCTGTTGAGCGGTAGTTCTTTGTCAAGTTGATTATCTCGCAGCCAGGATGATCCTTCTCAAAGTTAAGTATATAGCTTATGTCTGCGCCTCTCCACCCAAAGATTGCCTGCCTGGGATCTCCTACGCAGAAAAGGTTCTTAGGAGCAAGGAGTTTCATGAGCTCCATCTGAGTGGAGTTGACATCCTGGAATTCATCAACCAGCACATGGTCAAACTCAGGTATGATCTCCTTATGATCGTTGAAGAGCTTTATCGTATCTAGGAGTTGGTCTGCATAATCTCTAAGGCCGTGCTTTTCCAATGATTCCTCTATGTGCCTGCAGACTGCCTGCACCATCTTTGCGCTCTCCTGATGCTTCTGCTCTGAGCTATTATCAAATGAGAAGCTTGCAAGGCTCTTGCCCTTGAACTTGAAATAATCCCTTATGAAGAAGCAGTCATTCATGAATATGCTCATGAGCTGATCATCGCTCTTGCCTCTTCTCTGGTTATGGTTGAAGTATTTGCTCAAAGCCTGCTCAGGAGTCAGCCCTAGCTTTGCCAACGAGCCCTTCAGGATCCTTATCTTGTCAGGATAATTCAGGACCTTGACAGGCTTGCCATAGATTATATCATTGTATCTCTTCAATATCTTCTCGCAGAAAGAGTTGAAGGTCTCGATCTCTACAGAATTACCTAGGCCTGCCTTTGACAATCGCTTGATCATCTCCTGCCTTGCCTTTCTTGTAAAAGTTATGGCAAGTATCCTGGCTGGCTGGACTGACCTGAATCTTGCTAGGAACTCTATGCGCTTTGTGAGGACAGTGGTCTTGCCAGAGCCGGCTCCTGCGATGCATAGAATGTTCTGATTGGGGTTGGTTATGGATTTTTTCTGCTCATCATTATAACTTGAAAGGAAGAAATCGAACTCCTTGAACAGGCTTCTGTCCTCTTCTGAGAATGCTGCCCTGCAGCTCATGCTACTATCGATGCTTTCCTCAACAAGGCAAGGCTTCTTGAGTTCTTCGGCGCCTTTCTCTGTCAGGCGCAGGACTCTGAAGCTTGACTTAACCAATGTGAACTCCAAAAGCCCTTTCATCAGTAGGGTGCCTATCATGCCGTTGATTTCTCCTCTGCTCCTGGCCACTGAGCCGTAGCTTGGAAGAGCATCTAGCTTGTTGTTAATGATTGAATCATTATCAGCGCTTCCCTGGAGGAAGTCGATCAATAGGTTCCTGCCTACTCCGAAAGGGATCTCGCTGACTGACTTCAATATCAGTAGATAATCATTGCTCCCGCCATTAGTCATGGAGCTGCAAAAAGAGAGCTTTGTTAATAAAGTTTGCGACAAGGGAAAAAGTTTCTGAATAATACCAAATGAATAATCTCTCAAAAGAATTATCGTGATTCAAATATTTCCACTAAAGGATTGAAGAATGGATGGACCACAATAGGAATCCCTGTTTCTTCAAACATTTTTTCGTAAAATCTTCGCGGGACTATGGCTGCTGTCTCAACCCGCACTCTTTCAGAACCGACTATTTTTCCCCGTGTATTTCCGCCCTCTCTGGTTGGCTTGTAAAGAGTTCTTAGAGGATGGCTTTCATCTTCACAGCATGCGGACAACTCATCATATATCGGATTAAGGAAGCCGTTGAAAAAAGCTATTGCTGAATCATAAGCACTTGATATTTTCGCATCAGGAACCATTTTCCTAAAATAATCCAGCATCAAATCTTGCGCTTCTTCCCTTAATATTCCAATTATTATTTTATCATGAGAAACTGCAGACCCATCACTCCCTACGGCACAGCCGACTGCTTCTTCTACTTTTCTTCTTACTGCAACTCCATACGCTTTCTTATGCAGCTTGCTAAAATACAGTCGTAACCTGAAGAATGATTCATACCTGCGACCGCTGAGCGGCTCCCCACTTCGCATCTCTTCAATATCCGGGATTTCTATAAATCCCCGCTCACTGAATGCTTTCATGCTCAGCGAGATTTGTCTTTCAATCCCCACAACATCTCCTTTCTCATAAGCAGCCATGACTTGCTGTAAGAAATATTCTGGAGGAGTATTACGCACAGCATTATCAAAAATCTTACTGAATTCTTCGTCTTCGATTCTTGGTTCCAAAACAAATTTATTGTAGTCACTGAGTCCTATTTCAAACCTTAAACCAGCATTTCTCAGATGTTCCTCTGCCAAATCAAACATCCCGCAGTCTCCAAATCGCTGTGCCAGCTGTTTCTGTGTATCAACATAAATTTTATGCGCTTCTATCAGCGCATCCCTGGCTCTTCCAAGGCCAAACCCATAATCTCTCCTTACAACTGAGAAGAAAACGTCCGTAACTCGCGCGAAATCATCCTCTTCAACAGCCAACCTCCTCATCCTCTCATAATCAGGATCAAAAGACGGGGTTGGCGGAATGGATGGACTTGCCGTTGCGCTTGCAAGAAGGTTATGGTCGTTATATCTGCTATCTAAAAGACTGTCTAAACCACGATCTGACATCCTATTATCCTTATGGCGTCTGTCTTTTTCTAAATCATCAATAATACTGGACAGATCATAACGATAAAAATCTTCAAATTTGCTCATTTTGACCCAGGATACATCTCGAGTGGCTGTGAATTGATCAACATATCAACACTATCAACACAATAACGACAAATCAATTCCATCAGCAACTATCCTTGTTCAGGATAATAGCACCCTCTTTTTAAAGCTTACTATTTTAATGACTCGATGGTAGTTAATGATCATATTGGTAAGACGGAACTCTTGATAAAATAAAGTGATATTATGAATCTTGACGCAGCCAAGCCTGAGCAATATTTAAATAGATCTTTTCCATAAGCTCTTTGATGAAGACGGTCTACATCCTGATCGGCCCGAAAGGCAGCGGAAAATCCTATATCGGAAGGATATTAGAACGAGAGATTGGCATACGCTTTCTGCTTGTAGAACCGTTCTTCATGAAAGTCAAGGGTGATCGTGATGACATTGATGAGCGGTATTTCTCTGATGCATGGGCGCTGGTAGAGCACGAGATCCGCCAGCATATGAAGATCAAAGACACCATCATGATAGAGTCATTGGGAACCTTCGGCTCGTTCAAGGATTTTCTGCATCGCCTGCAGCACGACTTCGAAGTAAAGCTCGTGCAGATTAGAGCTCCACCAGAGCTCTGCCTCTCGCGTATCGAAAAACGCTCTAAGGAAGACCATCTGGCTATGACCAAGAAGTTAGTCAAGCATCTCAACTCCCTTGCGGTCGCAGAGAAATATGATTTTGACATAATCATCGACAACACCAAGAACGGTGATGCAGACTCTGTAGCAAGATTTAAGTCCATTTTGTAAACATCCGTTCCAGGACTGGTGGTCTCGGCCTCTGGAGAGTGTAGGAGAAGCTAACTTGGTTAAGTGAAATTACAAACAACGTGACTTTGTTACCACTATAAAAAGACTATATAAACGAAATATTTTTAAATAATAGCGCTATCTTGCCATTATGAACGTAAAAAAACAAAACATGCCAAGAGACATCACTCTGATGTTCACGGACTTTGACTGGAGCTGCGGAATCAACGGATCCATCCCGGAAAAGAACGTGGCATCCATTGTCAGATTTCTCGAGCATGATCCACAAAGGCACACCGTAATAGCTTCAGCAAGGCCGCACTATTCGCTGAGAGAAATAATAGATAAAACAAGCCTTAGGAATTACTCAAACCAGATATCAATCTCGGCATTCAGCGGCGCATTATCTTTCTATGGGGAAGAAGTCATAAAAGACAACTCTTTGGACAGAGACCTTGTAAAGAGTATAATGTCTGAAGCCAGGAAGACATGCATGGCGACATTCTTCTTCGCATACAAAAAAATATATTCGCCGAGCGATAAGACAATAATAGACTGGTATAACAAAAATTTGGTGTATAGCATAACATCTGACCCTATGCCTGCATCAGAAAAGGTTTATCTTCTTGAACTATGGAGATCAGAATCAGCAGGCGAGGAAGCTTTCATGAGTATAGGATCAGGCTCAGATGACAAGATCAAAAAACACTTATTCAATTCAAAACTAAAAGAATTCAAGGGATTGAATAAGTTCATGCACATAATGCCGGCAGGCATTGGGAAAGAACACGCCCTGAGCGCATACATCAACCGCATGAATATAAATCCTGATAAAGTCATGGTCATAGGCGATGAAGTTAACGACATAAAGGCGCTTTCAACTCCGGGAGTTCTTGCGGTGACATTCGCCGATGCTATCACAGAGGCGCGCAGCATCCCAGGCATATATGTCGCGCCGCCTGCAAAGGAATGCGGATTCGCCGAGGCATTAGACTCGCTAGTGATTTCTTAGAGCCGACCAATAAGAATCCTGCTCTGGACAGAAAACAAAGAAGGCGAAAACGATTCATTGCTCGTCTTTGTGATATAAATCCATAATATAAATAATATCTCCTTCTACCTTATAGGACAGCCTGAAAGGCTCCACATAAAGCTCACGCGTTCCTTTCCTGGAATACATCATAGGCTTCCCGATTTCAGGATTCTCTTTTATCTTCTGGACCTGCTTGACAATCCTTTCCTTTGTAAACTTATCTTTAATCTTCTTAAAATTAGTCCTGAAATTAGGGTCGAAGATTACATCTACCATTTTTTCATTTCTTTAACAAAATCATCAAAGTCCATCTTGATTCCTTTTCCGGATTCAATTCTCTTCATTGCCGCTTCAGTTCGCCTCGCGAACTCCAGGTCTTCCTCCAACTTCAGGTTGAGCTTGGTTGCCTTCTTCATTATTATCTGGTCATTGTTCTTTATTACTATCAGCTTGTCTCCTTCCTCTATGTCTCCGCGCATCTCTGCAGGTATCACTACCTGACCTTTTGAACTCATCCTTGTAATTGCAATATCCATCTTCATCACCAAGTAAGATTAGTCTTACTTAGTATTTAAATCTTTCGTGAACTGCCCTGCAAGCATCAAGGATATTATGCTCACCAGAAGCCATAACTGGCTCTTTGATCAGTAGCGAGTCATAAGGGCTTTTCACGCTCAGCAAAGCAGGGCTTGCCATGTGAACATAAACCATTGTGGTGTCTGCATTGCTGTGACCTAGTAGCGGCTGCACCGCGCACACATCATAACCGTTCTCAATCAGATGAGTGGCGAAGCTGTGACGCAGGCTGTGAGGATGAATCTTCTTATGGATGCCTGCTTTGCATGCTGCTTGTTTCACGATCTCCTGGACTGAGCGTATGTGAAGATGCACCCTTTTCCTTCCAATGAATAAGCAATCACTATCCTTGCAATTATAATCGATGTGCGCCTTCAGCCTGGGCGCGAGGCACCTGGCGATGATGAAAGGGCGATCCTTTGCTCCCTTGCCATGGCGCACCCAGCCAATCCCTCTGCTGAAGTCAAAGTCCTGCTTTTTAAGATTGACTACTTCGCTCACACGCAGGCCGGCAGAGTATAGCAGCTCCAGGATCATCCTGTGCTTTGGGTTATCAACAGCAGCAAAGAGCCGAATAATCTCTTCCTTTGACAGGAAGACAGGCATCGTCTTAGGCTTCTTAGAATACCTTATCCAGAGCATGAGCCTTCGCCTCAAGATCTCGGTGAACAAGAATTTCAAGGCGTTGACATGAACATTAATCGTGTTGCCAGCAGCCCCTCTATCAATCATCAAGTCAAGGTAATCGGTTATGTCTTTCTTGGTAATCCTCAAGAGCTCCTTCTTGCAGTGCTTCATGAAAAGCTTTACACAACCGCAATAAGCAATAATAGTCCTGGGGCTCAATCCTCTGCGCAAAGCCTCTCTTTTCAAGACATAAAGTTCATCCATAGCATAGGAGAACAAGCAGGAAGCATTAATAAGCACTACGACAAAAAGTCCAGTGGAGAACGAATAATCAACAGAATGTCCAGTAGTATTTTCAAGTGCCACTATTTTAAGACGACAAGAAAACGAGTTACGGCATCATCAAACCGCGCAATGCGCGGGCTAAAAACCGCAAAAACAAAGGAATTCGCATACATAGGGTTAGTTGAAATAAGAGTTCTAACGAAAGGGAACGGAGCACTAGGCAACGAGCCAGTGAGAAGCAGACATGATATCAGCTTCTTTCCCTAGATGAGAACTCTTACTCTTCGGATGCTGTTGCATCCTCGCTCTTCGAGCCCTCAACCTCACAGCTCTCAACTCCACTCCACTACGTTGGAGGTTCGGTTGGGGTGAAGAGTCATCTAACATGGTTAGATGAAATTGTTCCGTGTGACCTAAAAACTTAACTTTTATATACCTCTAAATAAATCCATAAACTATGCTAATCAAAAAGAAAGAAAGTAAAAAAATTCAGAACTCAAAAGACTGTATTGTTTGGGAATATGCTTACCCGAGCAAATTATTCAGTTTTGCTACTGCAAAAATCAATGGCAGATACCCTTCAAAAGGAAGTGTAGCCAATCTAACATGTGAAGAAATATATTACATTCTATCAGGCAAAGGAATAATTCATTCAGAATTTGGAATCTTCAAAATAGAAGAAGGAGATCTATATTTCTTCAAGAAAAAAGAGAAATATTGGGTTGAAGGGAAAAATCTATCTTTAATTCTAGTAAACGCACCAAAATGGAATCCAAAACAACACAAAACAATAGACGACTAACGACGGTCACACGAAACAACTCTTCGGATGCTGTTGCATCCTCGTCCTTTCAACCCTGTTCGCTCCACTCTGCCTCCGTTCCACTTCGGCGAGGTCGCTCACGGGGAAAGGAGAATAGAACATGGTTATATGCAATCACTCGGCTAGGCTATTGCTCTAAGAATGATTCCAATCCTGCTACGGTTTTAGCCCTCTCTTTTTCAGGCAGCAAACAATAATTTAACCGGCTCCACACATATTGTTTAATTATTTCACAAGCTTCTGGAACAGAAGAAGTTTCCTTTTGATTACTTGGCCAATCAAACTCATGTGGATTTCTGAATCTTACAATCCCGTCTTGAAAATCAATACTTAATTTAGGACTTATTTCATGATGATAGTGTGTGTGAGATTGAAGTAATCCTTCTACCCTTTGTCTTAATCTTTCACCATACTGTCTGTCAAATTCTTGGCTAAAACCCGAAGCTAGCATCGTATCACTTAGTAATAGTTATTTATTTATAAATCTATGCCCAGCCGAGTGACTTCTCCGTTCCTCAGCCTGCGGGCTTGCGGTACTCGACCCGCCCTGCTCTACTCGTCGCATCCAGAAAATACTTCAGTATTTTCGGGCTCCTCGCGAGGGGCGGGGCATCTAACGTGGTTAGGTGAAATTTCTGAACTGCACGAAACGACTAAAACGACGAAAGAGGGGGATTCGAACTAACATATAACAAAGCATATAAATAATAATGAATTCCTAATCGCCGGGGGTTAATATGAAAACTATATCAGCCAGAATAATTCTAGCAATATTAGGTGGTGCCTTAATATGGCAAGGAATTCTTTTTGTTATTCAAGGAAACTTGGCAGGATTAATCGCGGTGGTTGTCGGATTGGGAATTGTGTACAAATCGAGATTTTGGTGAAATATGATGAATGAGCCAGACAAACCCAAGTGGAATTTTTTTAATAACGCCTTAATACAAGCCAATAAATTCAAAGGAGAATCCGTATTCAGATTTGTGCTAGTCTGTCTAGTAATTTTACTCATTTTTTACTTGTTTACCCCTAAAGAGATGAAATTCGCATTTTTCATATTCGTATTTTTTATCATAATTATAGTAATATTATTCCATTTTCTATCTCCGCTCATTGAGAATGACAGAAGGAAAATTAAACCATACCAAGAAGAATTGTCAAAACAAAGAATAGTATTTAGGAAACAAAAGAACACAAAAATTATTGAGGAAATCACCTTAAAACAAACTCTTTTAAAGGATTTTATTACTTGGGATGCGGAATTAAAGAGTATTTTTTCTATGTTTAGAATCTCCGATAATATATTTGTAGATAAAACAGATGGTAGCATATCATTAAGAAATTTCATTGAACGTAACATAACGGCCGTCCCCCCATTTAGAATGGCCGGGATTTCAGCTAGAATGACCATACGGATTGCCGAACAAGAAGAAAAAATTGCATATTTAATAAATAAAAAACTCGTTAAAAAAATAGATTCCGAACAAAATGTCCCATACACATACAGGCTAGAATTAACAGAACAAGGAAAAACACTTAACGAAATACTATCAAAACTAGATTTAACAGACGCGTAACTAAAATCCCCCCTCTTTCTACTAACTAATCGCTCGCCTTCGGCTCGATTGTATATGCAGTTCAGAAACTCTGCGGATTCTCTACAAATCCTTGCCGTTCCAGTCTCTCAAACTCGCACCTCTCAACTCGTTCCACTCGTTGGAGGCTCGTTTGGAGGGAACGGTCACCTAACATGGTTAGGTGAAATATTACTCAATGAGTTGCCCTTACTTTAGAAATCGCTTCTTATCCTCTTTAATTATGTCAGTGATAAGTTTCTCTATTTTAACGCCGCGAAGCTCGGCCAGAACAACCAGATTTATGAGTATGTCTCCTATCGCATTATCATATTCTTTGTCGCTGAATTCATCCTTTCTCGCTTCTCGATTGACAAATTCTCTTGCTAATTCGCCAACTTCTTCAACCAAATGATTGAATGTCAACTGCTCCGTATCTGGACTGCCTCGCTTCTTAGCCCACATATTCATGAATTTGATGATCTCACTTTGAAACTTATCTACTTCCATAAAGAATACCTTTATCGCTTCCAATATAAATACTTAACGGGCAACTCATCTCCGTCATACTCTGCGGACACTGTTGCGTCCTTGCCTCGCCAGGTCTCAAAGCTCCATCCACGCCTCCACTCCGTTACGGCGGGGTCGCTTTGGACGGCTCGGTCACCTAACAAGGGTTAGATTCAATTCATACGCGGGCCATAACAAGCTATTTATACTTCTTCCTTAACATGATATTTATGGAATATGAGAAATCTTGCGGCGGAGTAATTTTTCAAAAGAAAGGACCTGCTGTTTATTATCTGATAATAAAACATAAAGAAAAGGATGGTGGTCACTGGGATTTTCCAAAAGGTCATGTTGAAAATGGAGAATCTGAGCAAGAGACTGCTTTAAGGGAGATTTATGAAGAAGTAGAATTAAAAGTGAAGTTCTTAGATGGTTTCAGGGAAGAGGTATTGTACTTTGCAAAACCAGATATTCACAAAACAGTTGTTTTCTTCTTATGCAAATCCGATTCTTCAGAAGTAAAATATATTTTTGATGAATTAGAAAGTCATGCCTGGTTGACTTTCAAAGAAGCATTAAAAAGATTAACCTTTGAGAATTGTGAACTACCACGGGTCTCGCTGCGGCTCGACCGCGTGGCGTCTAGCGACTAGCTAGGCGACGTAGTTCACTAATGTCTTTTGCTCTTTAACATCCCAGTGT
>Ga0315276_10000298_pt1 | contig 41779 bp, 38 predicted proteins | sample YL17G05_0_MG_FD_204542 | JGI IMG/M metagenome (GOLD analysis project Ga0315276, IMG submission 204542) | Sediment microbial communities from Yellowstone Lake, YNP, Wyoming, USA - YL17G05_0 | ecosystem: Environmental > Aquatic > Freshwater > Lake > Sediment | place: USA: Wyoming | collected...
CTCGCCGGAGATGCCGTTGACGACAATCGATCACGCGGTATATCAGGCCACTCGCGTGCCGGCCGGACCGGTGCATTTGAACTGCATGTTTCGCGAGCCGTTGGCACCGACCGAGACGGGGGAGGATCTCCGAGGGTACCTGTCCAGTCTCGGCGGATGGCTCGATTCAACTAAACCGTACACGACATATGAGCGGTGCGAACGGACAGTCGATACACCAGCAATTGATGGGATTTCCAAAGCCATCGAAGGAGTAACGGCAGGCGTAATTATACTTGGTCATTTGCCGAAGGCATCGAATCGCATGGCGGCGCTTGCACTGGCCGAACGGCTGCAGTGGCCGGTGTTTGCTGATACCATGTCCGGCGCGCGCCTTGGCGCTGCGAAGACAGAGGTTATTCCGTTCTTCAATCTCGCGTTGACATCGGATCACGTTAAGCAGACTCTTCGCCCCGATACCATCCTTCATATTGGTGGTCGAATCGTGTCGAAACGGCTGATGCAGTGGCTTGAGGAATGTCCACTGAAGAGCTATGTCCAGATTATCGATAACCCGAACCGAATCGACCCGATTCATCGCGTTACCCACCGCGTTGAAACCGATATCGAAACCTTCTGTCTCGCTCTCTCCGGTCGCATAGATAAGGGCACGCGGAATGACTATTTGTCACTGTGGTCGCGAACATCCGATGTGATTAACGATCTTCTGCAGCGGCCAATATCAGAATCGGATGTACTGGTCGAGGCAGATATCGCCCGCCTCTTAAGCACGGAGATCAGTCCTGATACGGCGTTGTTCCTGGCCTCCAGCATGCCGATTCGGGACATGGATATCTTTGCCGCAACCGATGGGCCTTGCGTGCCGGTAGCGGCCAATCGGGGCGCGAGTGGAATCGACGGGACGGTTGCGTCTGCTGCCGGATACGCTGTTGGAATTGGCCGACCGGTCACGCTGCTTATCGGCGATCTCGCCTTGTTGCACGATCTCAATTCACTGGCGATGCTGCCCAACTGCGCTCATCCGGTGATGGTGGTGGTCATCAACAACAACGGCGGTGGAATTTTCGACCATTTGCCGATTTCGCAATTCGGCGAACTGTATGAGAAGTTCTTCGTCAGTCCGCACGGATTGAAATTTGAATTTGCCGCAAGGCAGTTCGGACTCGACTATAGTCATGCAAACACTATCGCTGAACTTCGTACGCAGTACCGCCATGCGGTTGCCCAGAAGAGATCTGCCGTTATCGAAGCAGCAGTCAATCGAGCCGAGAATATGCGTTTTCACGAGCGATTAATTCGCGAAATCGGCGCCGCCCTCAAACTCTGACGAGCGGTATCAATGCCCGGCCACCTGCTGTCACATTCCGTCTTTGGTCAACCGGATCGACCCGCCCTCCTGCTTCTGCATGGGTTTCTGGGCTGCAAGGGAGACTGGCAGGATATCGCACCGGCGCTGTCAGGCGACCGCTTTGTAGTCGCGGTTGATCTGCCGGGACATGGGGAAAGCGTTGAAGGATTCTCTGAGCGCGATTACTCTATGGCCGGATGTGCAGAAATGCTAATTGACCTACTGGATTCGCTGCAGATCAGCCGGTGCTCTGTTGTCGGTTATTCGATGGGGGGGAGGCTGGCACTTTATTTTGCGGTGCATCACCCTGACCGATGCCGTTCCGTCGTTCTCGAATCCGCTTCGCCGGGACTACGCACCGAAACGGAACGGACTGCCCGACGCGCACATGATGTGGCACTTGCCAAGCGGCTGTTTACTGACAACTTTGAACGGTTTCTGAACGACTGGTATTCTCAACCATTGTTCGAGCCGCTGCGACAATCCGCCCGGTTCGGTGAGCTGATCGGCCGACGGTCCATAAACAACCCGCATGGTCTTGCGCTGATACTTCGGCAAATGGGAACCGGCGCGCAGCCGTCGCTATGGGATGAATTGCAGAAGTTCGATATCCCGTTGTTGCTGCTGACCGGCGAGCTTGATGCCAAGTTCACCCGAATTGCGCGGGAGATGGCGGCGCTATGCCCACACAGCAGAACGGAGGTGATTGCTGGGGTCGGGCACACGCTTCACTTCGAGGCTCCCGATCGTTATATTGCTGCTGTTTGGGATTTCCTGACGGAAAGGAAGTGAGAAATCAATGGCGACTATTGCCTGGCACCAGAGTGGAAATTTTGCTGATATTCTTTATCACAAGGCGGAGGGGATCGCTAAGATCACGATCAACCGCCCCGAGGTGCGCAATGCCTTTCGGCCACAGACGGTATTCGAGATGTCACAGGCGCTGGCCGATGCCCGCGAGGACGAACAGATCGGCGTGGTGATTCTGACCGGTCAGGGAGACAAAGCTTTTTGCTCAGGCGGGGACCAGAAGATTCGGGGGGAAGCCGGTTACAAAGATGACAAAGGGGTACATCGTCTCAATGTTCTGGATTTTCAACGACAAATCCGCACCTGCCCGAAGCCGGTGATTGCAATGGTGGCCGGATACGCGATTGGCGGCGGACACGTGCTTCACTTGATGTGCGATCTGACCATTGCCGCCGACAACGCCGCTTTCGGTCAGACGGGACCGAGAGTGGGGTCATTCGACGGTGGCTACGGCGCGAGTTATATGGCGCGGATTGTCGGCCAGAAGAAAGCGCGCGAAATCTGGTTTCTGTGCCGTCAGTACAATGCGCAGCAGGCGCTCGACATGGGATTGGTCAATGCCGTTGTTCCAACTGCCAGGCTCGAAGAAGAAACGGTGCAATGGTGCCGTGAAATACTGGCCAATTCGCCGCTGGCGATTCGATGCTTGAAAGCGGCGCTTAACGCCGATTGCGATGGTCAGGCCGGCCTGCAGGAACTGGCCGGGAACGCTACCATGCTCTATTATATGACTGAGGAAGCCCAGGAAGGGCGAAACGCGTTCGTGCAAAAACGGAAACCAAATTTCGGCAAATTCCCTCGCCGTCCGTAGGCGGTTCATTGCTCATGTCTCCGTCCCGATTAAAGGTCTGGATTCTCGCCAGTCGCCCTAAGACACTTTGGGCGGCCATTGCGCCGGTGATTATCGGCACAGCTATGGCGACGGCAGACGATGCTTCGCACTGGCCGTCAGCATTCGCAGCGCTGTTTGGCGCCGTGATGATTCAGATTGGGACAAATTTCGCCAACGACTATTTCGATTACAAGAAGGGAACCGATACGTCGGACCGCATTGGTCCAACGCGCGTCACTCAAGCGGGATTGGTGAAGCCGGAGACCATGAGACGCGCCATCGTCATAGCATTCGGCCTGGCCCTTCTTATCGGCGTCTATCTGGTCTGGCGGGGCGGCTGGCCGATTGTCGTGGTCGGGCTGCTGTCGATTCTCTTCGGCACACTCTATACTGCCGGGCCGCTGCCGCTTGGCTACTATGGACTGGGAGACATCTTCGTGTTTGTCTTCTTTGGCATGGTGGCTGTATGCGGGACATACTTCGTGCAGGCCCTGGCAATCTATCCTGAAACGATCATTGCCGGCGCCGCGCCGGGATTCTGGTCGGTGGCAATTCTCACGGTCAACAATCTGCGCGATATCGACAATGACCGCAAAGGGGGCAAGCGGACACTCGCGGCCCGTTTTGGCCGGACGTTCGCACGCGCAGAATACGTGACGTGCGTGCTCGCCGCCTGCACTATCCCGGCAGTTTTGGTTGCCGTGACCGGGGAGCATCCGGCGGTACTGTGCGCCTCGGCGACACTGCTTGCGGCAATCCCCACTCTCAAGGCAGTGCTACGACGGACAGATGGTCCCTCGCTTAATACCGCCCTCGCCGAAACCGGTAAGTTGCTGCTTCTTTATAGCGTGCTGTTCTCAATTGGATGGCTCGTATGAAAATCGTTGATGCCCGCCTGTTCCAGTACCGCTTGCCGCTGGCCAAACCGCTGGTCTTGAAGTTAAATCGGATTGCTGCAAGAGAAGGTTTAGTTGCACAATTGACGGATTCTAACGGCCATATCGGTTGGGGGGAGATCGCACCGCTGCCGGGGTTCAGCGCTGAGACTTTCGATGAAGCGCGTGATTCCGCAATCTGCCTTCTCCATAACATCAGATCACGCGACCTGCCGGACCCGGCAAAGCTGCTCAAGCAAGGGGTTGGCTTATTGACCGACGAGTCAGTGCCGTCATCAGTGACGTGTGGAATCGAGTCTGCAATAATCTGTCTGGAGGCGCACAGCCGCGGGGTCGAACCAAGATATCTGCTTGGTCCGTCTGCTCCCGACTCGGTTTCGGTCAATGGACTGCTCACCGGCTCGAAAGAGGAGATTATCGAATTCGCACAGCAGATGATTTCAGGCGGATACGAGTCGTTGAAGCTCAAAGTTGGATCGGCGTCCGTTGCCAGAGAGATCGACAGGGTGAAATCGGTACGGACGATAATGCCCCAGCACACAAAACTCAGACTCGACGCCAACCGAGCATGGGATATTGATATGGCTGTCCAATTCGGCAAGGGCGTGAGCGATCTGGATATTGAGTACATTGAGGAACCGTTGACCGACAGTCAACAACTTGGACGCTTCTACGAACAGACCGGCCTTGTCTATGCGCTTGATGAGAGTATAACCGCTGTTTCACCGGAGAAACTTGCACCGGCAAAGGGGCTCGGCGCCATAATCCTCAAGCCGACTATCCTCGGAGGGCTGGCGGTAACGTGGCGGTTTGCCCGCCGCGCGAAGGAGCTTGGGATGAAGCCGGTGGTCAGTTCCTCGTTTGAGAGTTCGATTGGCCTTGTGGCACTGGCAAATCTTGCCGCTGCAATCGCACCGACTATCGCCTGTGGATTGGACACCGCGTCATGGTTCGCCGATGACCTGCTTTCCACTGCTGTGCGGTCGATTAAGGGGAGACTCCCTCTCGCAAACTACAGCATCAACACCATGACTATTCGCAAAGAACTTCTCGCTGAGGTCCCGGTGGAATGATGCAGTGCCTTGTGACTCAAGCGGCAGTTCGATTTGCGGATACTCCGGCTCTTATTGATCCGTTGCAGACAGTCTCCTATCGAGAATTTGACCTGATCGTAGCGCGGACAGCTCAACGTCTCAAGGAACATGGTATCGGTCCGGCGAGCAGGGTTGGGATTGTTCTTCCCAGCAGCATTGACCAGATTATTCTGCTGATGGCGTTGATTAGGCTGCGCGCGGTCGCCTGCCCGATCAGTTCGAGACTACCGCAGGCTGGTGTTGAAGCGTGCTTACAGAAGGTCGGTGCAGAACTGCTCATTACCGGCAGCAAGTCGCTTCGCATCAGTACCTGTCGAACGCTCGACGCCAGCGATGTCGCGGTAGGCGTGGGTGACCTATCATATGCTGAGGATGATCTATTGCTCGATCAACCGGCTGTTGTCGTCTTCACTTCGGGAAGCACCGGAGAACCGAAAGCGGTTCTGCTCACGCTCGGGAACCTCTACTACAGTGCGCTGGGGTCAAACCAGAACATTCCGTTCCGCCCCGGCGATCGGTGGCTGCTATCACTGCCACTTTATCATGTCGGCGGACTCGGAATCTTGTTCAGAGCGCTGATAGGGGGTGGAGCGGTCGTGCTCGATAACTCCGGGCACGAATTGGGCGAGAGTCTCCTGCGCTACGAAATAACGCACCTCTCACTCGTGTCAACGCAACTGCAACGGTTGCTTTCGTCGGTCAAACAACAAGACCTCATCCAACGACTGCTGACAGCCGTACTTTTGGGCGGGAGTGGCATAGCACCAGAGTTGATTAGGCGGAGTGTCGAGTGCGGTCTGCCGATTCATACCAGCTACGGCCTGACCGAAATGGCCTCGCAGGTTACAGCAACGCCTCGAACATCGCCGCTTGAAAGGCTTTACACTTCGGGCCGGGTGCTGCCGTATCGGGAAATGCGCCTGAGCAAGTCCGGAGAAATCGAAGTGCGTGGGGAGACCAGCTTTGCGGGATACACGAACGGACAATGTCTGGCAACGCCATTCGATTCTGACGGCTGGTATGCGACCGGCGACATTGGTTCGATTGACGGCGACGGGTATCTCACGGTGATCGGCCGCATCGATACGATGTTCATTTCCGGCGGCGAAAACATCTACCCGGAAGAAATTGAATGGGCATTGCACCTGATTGACGGCGTTGCGGAAGTGCTGGTGGTGCCGGTGCCGCATCGGGAGTACGGCTTCCGGCCGTGCGCATTTGTCCGGGGCGACCAAACGCTTGAACCTGAATCCATTCGCGACTCACTTCGTGAGTTCATCCCGGCGTTCAAGATTCCTGATCGAATCTACCCCTGGCCATCAGGCATCGAGGGCAGCGGTTTCAAACCGGATCGGGTCTCGCTGCGACTGCTGGCCGGGCGGCTGTATACCCACGATCATTAACTGATCGTTTCGAGTTTCTGCCGCAGCTCTGGAAGCAGGGAGAGGCTGTTGCCGGTCTGCCGACTGACTAGAACATGAACGGTTCGAACCGTGCCGACCGGCTCGTTTCGGTCGCGTCGAATCAGATAGCCCAGCGTGAATGAGCTTTCACCTATTGTCTCCGCTTTAACCTGAATCTCCAGCCGGTCACCGGTCGAAAGCGGTTTCAAGAAGTCCGCTTCGGCATGCACTATCGGCAGCAAATAGTCTGAATTCCTGATGAGCGGGGCGAACGGATAGCCGATCGATTCCATAAAACTCTCATAAGCATCGTGGGCCAGCCGGAACTGTTCGGCGAAAAACAAAAGGCCGGCGGCATCGGTGTTGTGCAATCGAACAATAGTCTGATGAATATACATGCTCTCTCCGATCAGTTTCCGCTAAACAAGTTCCGTCAATATCCGTATCTTAAATGAATTATGCATCACACGCACACCAAACAAGCTACCTACGGAGACCCCATGAAGCAAAAACAAATCTCGCGCACCACTATGATCGTGATGTCGGCGCTGGTGATTCTATTATTCGCCGGCAGCCTGTGGGCGCAAGCCGCCAAAGAGCGGTCGGAAATCGATTCGCAGTACAAGTGGAAACTGGAGGACCTCTATCCAACCGTGGAAGCGTGGACTAGCGCCTATGCCGTTCTCGATGCCGCCACGCCGCGGCTGGAAGCGTTCAAGGGCCGACTCGGCGAATCCGCTGCAACACTCCGGCAGTGTCTTGAACTCAACGACAGCCTTACTTTGCTCTCCAATACTCTGCGGGCCTATACGTTTCTGAAGCTCGATGAAGACAAGCGAGCCAGTGCATCACAGGAGTTGAACGACCGCATTCTTGCTCTCGGTTCGCGTGTCTCCAGCGCCGGATCGTTCATTGACCCGGAACTGCTCACGATCGACACGGCGAAGATTCAAGAGTTTCTGAGGATCACACCAAGACTGGAAATCTATCGATTCTACTTGGAAAACCTTCTTCGCACCAAGGCCCATGTGCTCTCGGACAAGGAGGAAGAGATTCTGGCCAAGGCGGGGCCGGTTACCAACTCGTTCATAAACACGTTTCAGGTTATAGACAACGGCGACATCTCATTCGGTACCATAAAAGATGACAAAGGCAACGACCTGCAACTTACCAAAGGGAGATATGCCACCATCGTTCGCGGCCCTGACCGTCGCATGCGCCGCGACGCCTTCTACGAGTACAACAAGATCTATTGGAAATACATAAACGGTCTTGCGGCCAACCTCGCCGCATCAGTCAAGAAGGACTATTTCCTCGCCAAGGTGCGGAACTATCCGACTTGCCTTGACTGGAGCCTCGACGGGTACAACGTACCGCCGAGTGTGTTTCGAAACATTATTGCAGCAGCCAATGCCAATCTGGCCCCACTGCACAAATGGGCAAGCATCCGTAAGCGGATTCTGGGGCTTGACACCCTGAGGTCGTTCGATCTGTTCGCGCCGCTCGGTACCGATGTCCCCAAATCGTATGCTTGGGAGGAAGCAAAACAAGTCGTGGCAGCCGGACTGACTCCCCTGGGGAAAAGATACGCCGCCGACCTGCAGATGGGGATGAACTCAGGTTGGATCGATGTGTTCGAGTCGCGAGGAAAAGAATCAGGTGGTTACAACCTTGCCGTGTTTAATCCTCATCCCTACATCTTGATGAATTACAACGGTTCGCTGGAGGAAGTCTTCACCCTCGCTCACGAGATGGGACACGCTATGCACGCGTACTATCAGAGGCAAAGGGAACCATATGTGTACTTTGGCAGCTATACTTTCACCGCGGAGGTTGCTTCAACCTGCAACGAAGCGCTTCTGATGAAGTACATGCTGGCAAACACCAAGGACAAAAAGGAAAAGATGATCCTGTTGCGGCGGTACATCGAGCAGATCATTGGTACCTTCTACACTCAACTGTGGTATTCCGAATTTGAATTGGCAATGCATGAGCAGATTGAAAAGGAAGGTGCGCTGTCGGTTGACTTCTTCCGCAAGTCATTCCGTGATATCTATCAGAAATACTGGGGACCGGAGCTGGTGCTGGACTCGAATAACGAACTCGGCGGTATGCGAGTGTACCATTTCTATCGCCCCTACTATGTTTATCAGTATGCCGTGGGCTATGCCGCGGCGCAGGTGGTGTCACAGAAGATCCTGAACAAAGAGAAGGGAGCGCTCGAAGCATACCAGCAGTTCCTGAATACCGGCAGTTCCAAGTACCCCATAGATATTCTCAAGGATGCGGGAGTTGACGTCACAACGCCGGAACCGGTGGCGAGAACGATCAAAATATTCGGCGAATTGGTTGACGAGATGGAGAAACTGCTGAACGAGAAATAGCCTCCGCTTGTTACGTACTTCACAAGACGCTTTCCGGGGCTGGTGTCACCACCAGCCCCGGCCGTTTTGTGCCGGTCACACCACCTAATTTCCATGAAAAAAAATGGTCGGACTCAAAGAATTATCTTGACAAAATAGACCGCTAAACTACATGTTGAGCCGTGGCGTGTTGCCGAGCGGACGTTTCATTCGCGAGCAGACCACCGCCATGCAGCCGTCGTTTCTTCTTACAGGACGGTGGCGAAGCGTGTCCGAGTTCAGGATAGTTTTTTACATATAGTAACATTTGTATCACTCACGGAGGATCTATGCACAAGAGGCTACTGCTTCTCTCATGGCTGGCGCTTCTCGTCTGCTTGTGTCCGATTGCCGGTAATGCGGTTGTCCACACGGTAAACATGAGCGGCTTTTCGTTCTCTCCACTCAAGACCCAAGTCAGTCCCGGCGACACGGTCAAATGGAAGAACCTGTCCGGGATTCATACTTCGACCAGTGATGCCACCTCGCCCAAGACCTGGAACTCCGGTACCTTAAATGCCGGCGACTCCTTCATGGTGGTATTTAACGCGGTCGATTTTCCGGGACCATTTCCATACCATTGCGATTTTCATGCTGCGGTGGGAATGGTCGACACAATTTTCATCAAGCCGGGCAGCGATATCGGCGCTTGCTGCTTGCCGAACGGCAGCTGCATCATGGCCACCTACGCCGACTGCAAAACGCAGAGCGGCGTCTATCACGGCGCCGGTGTATCCTGCACGCAGGTGAACTGCCAGGCCCTTGGCGCCTGCTGTCTGCCTAATGGAAACTGCGTGCAGCTGACGGAGGCAGAGTGTCTGCTCAACGGCACCTTTGCCGGGGTCGGCGTGCCGTGCGCAGCCGCCAACTGCACTCCTCCCCGTGGCGCATGTTGCATTCCCGGAGCGCTGTGCCAGATACTATCTCAGGCCGACTGTCTTGCGGCCGGTGGCAACTATCTGGGTAACAATACGACGTGCACGCCTGATCCGTGCAGTCCCCCGACCGGCGCATGCTGCGTCTCTGATCCGGCCGGAACCGGGACAACTTGCATAATTACTAACCAGGCCTATTGCACTTCGCTAAATGGCGTTTATCAGGGTAATAACACGACCTGTAGCCCTGATCCCTGCAATCCGCCGACCGGCGCTTGCTGTGTGCCGGGACCGGCCGGATCAATTTGTCAGATTACGACTCAAGCCAACTGTATCTCAATGAATGGGTCTTATCAAGGTGACAACACTACTTGTACTCCCGACCCGTGCAGCCCCCCACACGGAGCATGCTGTATCCCCGGAGCGCTGTGTCAGATTATGACTCAAGCTCAGTGCGTCGCCAATGGGGGAACATACCAAGGCGACAACACGACATGCACTCCTGACCCGTGCAGCCCCAACCCCGAACTCGGCGCCTGCTGTATTCCGGGGCTTCCCTGCATGCAGTTGACGGCGGCCGACTGCGCGAACAAGGGCGGAACGTTCTTTGGCGTAGGGACTTCGTGCACACCCAATCCGTGCGGCCAGAATCCGACCGGCGCATGCTGCTTGCCGAATAGTGGCGGTTGTATCACGGCGACCGCTCTCGAGTGCCAGCAGAAGGGCGGTACGTATCAGGGCGACGGCTCCGACTGCAGTACGATTCACTGCGGCCCCAATGCCACCGGAGCATGTTGCCTACCCAGTGGCCAGTGTATCATAACAACACCATTGGATTGTCACATGGTTGGCGGCAACTACGCAGGCGACGGCACAACCTGCACTCCGAATCCGTGCATTCAGCCGAAGCCCACTGGCGCGTGCTGCCTGCCGACCGGAGCGTGTATTGTTACGACTCAGAAATCCTGTATCAAGCAATTCGGTACGTATATGGGTGACGGCACACCCTGCACTCCGAACACATGTGTCGGAACTCCCACCGGCGCCTGCTGCTTGCCCAACGGCACGTGCGCTAGCTTGACGGCCGACGAATGCAAGCTCGCGCATGGCACCTATCAAGGAAACGGTGTGCTGTGCGTGGCCGGCCTCTGCCCGCCGCCACAGGAAGGTGCCTGTTGTCTCCCGAATGGTACGTGCGTAACAACTACCGCATACAAGTGCCATCAGGCGACCGGTACCTTCAACGGTCCGGGCTCCAGTTGCGCTACAGTCCACTGCCCGCCTCCGACTCAGAACGGTGGTTGCTGTCTGCCCAACGGCACATGCGCTATCCTTACGCCCGCACAGTGTAAGGATCAGCACGGTGCATATCAGGGGAACGGCACAACCTGTACCCCGAATCCATGCGGCCAGCCCAAGGGTGCTTGCTGTGTGAACGGTGTCTGCTATGTAGTCACCCAAGCTCAGTGCACCGCCCACAACGGCGTTTATCAGGGTGACGGCGTCCCGTGCACGGCGACTACGTGCAGCCCGACTGTACCGAAAGGCGCGTGCTGTCTGCCGAATGGTGGCGGTTGCATCATCACCACCCAGGGTGACTGCAACGCTCGCAACGGCTCGTATCTCGGCAACAACTCGATCTGCACAGCGACCAACTGCCCGAGTGTCATCAAGGGGGCGTGCTATCTCCCTGATGGTCGCTGCATCATGACCACAGAAACGGTGTGCCGTGAAGCGCAGGGTTCCTATTCTGGTGATGGTGTGCCGTGCGCACCGACTCTCAGTGGCACGCCTTGCTGTGTCGGGAATCTCGGAAACGTTAACATGACCGGTATTGTTGATCTTTCCGACCTCAGTGCGCTGGTAGCCTATCTTACCGGCGGCGGTTACATGATGGGTTGCCCGGACAACGGCAACGTTAACGGCAGCGGCATTGTCGATTTGAGCGACCTTAGCGCTCTGGTCAGTTACCTGACGGGTGGCGGATTCGTGCTTCCGTTCTGCCCGTGATCTGCTGACAGATTCGCGAGAAGTCAACGCCACTCCGGTCTTCTGACCGGGGTGGCGTTCTCATGTGGGCGGGTGTGGATTTGCCGGTACCTGATGCCGGCTCGTGAGCGGCAATCTTTAAGGCTTCTGCAGAAGTGCCTCCATCTCGTCGACCAGTTCACTGAACAGCCTTATGGTTCCGGCTACCGGCTCAGGCGTAGTCATGTCGACACCCGCTTCCTTCAGGATATCAACCGGATACTTGGAACTGCCGGTGCCGAGAAATCGAACGTACGTCTCCTGAATCCCTTTCTCTTTCTTCATCAGCCGTTCCGACAGCATTTGCGCCGCGGCATAGCAGGTGGAATACTGATAAACGTAGTACTGACCGTAGAAATGGGGTATACGCAAGCCATCCAATTCATAGAGGGAATCAACGACAAGTTCTGGACCCCAGTATTTCTGAAAGATGTCGCGAATTGATGACCGGAAAAAGTCGGCCGACAACGCGCCACCCGATTCAACCCGCTCATGGATCACCAGTTCGAATTCGGCGAGCATGATCTGCCGGAAAAACGTCATCACAATCTGATCGATATAGTAATTGAGCAGCGCCAGCTTCTCGCTCTTATCTTTGGTCCGCTGCAGCATGTATTTCATCAGGACGGCTTCATTACAGGTCGAAGCGACTTCGGCCGTGAACAACGACTGCCCGCTGTACTGGTACGGCTCATGGCGACTGATGTAGTAATCGTTCATCGCATGGCCCATCTCGTGGGCGGTCGTGAATACCCACTCCAGAGTTCCCGTATAATTGAGCAGAACATAGGGATGAGAACTGTATGTCCCGGTCTGATATGCGCCCGACCCCTTACCCTCTGTTTCATACACATCCACCCATCCGGATTCAAACGCTTTCTGCAGATCAGTCTGGTAGGTCTTGCCGAGCGGCTCAAGCCCCTGCACCACCATCCTGACCGCATCCTCGTAGGCGTATTGCTTCTGGCGACCTTTAGTCAGCGGTGCCCCGAGATCCCAGGCGTGAAGGGTATCGAGGCCCAGCATACGTTTCCGCAGCGACGCCAGTTTGTGAAGTGGCGCCAGATTAGCGTTGGCGGCATCGATGAGCGCATGATACACGGCTACGGGAATGTTGTTCCGGTCGAGCGACATTTCAAGACAGGTTGGATAATTGCGGGCACGTGCATAGAAGAGGTCGGCTTTCACCGACGCCCCAAGCGTGGCTCCAAGAGTATTCAGATAGGGCATATATGCGCGGTAAAAGGCATTAAATGCATCCTGGCGCACGCGACGGTCGGTTGAAGTTCGGAAACCGTAGTAGCGCTCTTTGGAGAGAACTATTTCCTGGCCATCCTCATCCTTAACAGAACCATAGGTAATGTCGGCATCGTCGATCATGCCGAATATCCGGCCCGACGCCCGGGTCGCCGGTCGCGACAGCGCCAGCAGCCCTTCTTCTCTTGCCGACAGAATGTGCTGCTTCGTGCGTGCCAGGTCGGACAGGTAGAATTGATATCCGGCCAACGCAGGCGAACTCTTCACGAAGGCATCGAGCACATCCGGCGCAATGGCGAGTATTTCCGGTTCAATGAAAGACGAAGCGCCCCCCAGTTGTGATCCAAGACTGGATATCCTGTCAGTCCGCTCCTGTGACGCGTTATCACGGTTGTCTTCATCGAGTCTCAGACTGGCGTATAATCTGAGGTTATCAGACACCAGCTGAAGGCTGTCGTTAAGGGACAGGCAGCGCGCCAACAGGTCCGCTGAGGTGCCCAATCGACCTCTGAATTCGTCGTATCGCTTCAGGTTCTCTGCAAGAAACGAATATTCTCTCTCCCACGCGGCTTCGCTCGGATAAATATCCTCAATCCTCCACTTGTACTTAGTATCAATGTCCGCCCGCCGGGGCAGAGCCTTCGGCTGAGAAAGCACTGATGAAACTGCCACGGCGGCAACTACCATCATCGCTACAACTACTCGCGCTGCTGTTCGATTACGCATAATCCTATCTCCATGTTGTCAAATGCCGACTAGTGAACACATTCCGGGACCAATATACTGCGTTGGAGTCGTCGATGCATAGTACTGACCGAAGCCGGGAAGTTGGAAATGCTCGATGCCATTTTATTGCCCAATTTTTCCAACCGCTTGCCACCAACCGGGCGCACAGGTTATACTTTGCTCATGTCCGCGCCATTCACCAAGCGTATCAAGAGGAGTCTGGTCTATTACTTCGCCTGCGCCTGCCGGTTCTGGCTCAACCTGCTGCCGAGGGGTGTGGCGCTGTGGAAGGGAGCCGCGATTGGCTGGCTGGCGTGGTTACTGCTGCGACGTGACCGTCGAAAGATCGACGCCAATCTCAAGCGTGTCTATGGAGATCAGCTTTCCCAGAAGGAGCGAAGCCGAATCGGCCGTCGTTTCTTCATCAATAGCGGAAAAAATCTGACCGATTTCCTTCGGTTCGGAAGACACTTTCGTTCGGAGATTGCTCCCTTGGTAACGGTTGAGGGAATAGAGCACTTTGATCGGGCATACCAAGCAGGCAACGGCGTCATTGGCGTGACCGGACATATCGGCAATTTCGAGCTTTTGGCGGCATATGTTGCCTCGCTCGGCTACGACATCGCTGTGATCGGTCGCGAGATGTATGATTCCCGGCTTGACAGAATGCTGGTGAAGAGTCGTGAGTCGGTCGGTCTGACCAACTTTGCCACCACCGATTCTCCCAAACGGATCCTCCGTTGGCTGCAATCCGGCAAGGCGTTGGGCGTGCTGATCGATACTGACTCCTTCCGGGTGCGGGGGACATTCGTGCCGTTTTTCGGCATCCCTGCCAACACCCCTGTCGGTCATGCGATGATCGGCCTCAAGGTGGGCGCAGCCTTTGTGCCGATGGCCTGTGTACGAACCCCGAACAATCGGTATCGTCTTTTAATCCGACCGGCTGTCGTAGTCCCTTCCGGGCTATCGCAGGAGGATGCCGTTTTGCAAGTCACTATGTTGTGCAGCAAGGCGTTAGAGGAGATTATCGACTCGCACCGCGACCAGTGGATCTGGCTGCATGATCGCTGGGCTTCCCGCCCCCCGAATACCGCTTGACAGTCCGGCTATTTTGCATTGGTTCCCTGCCGATAGCGTATCAAGGATATGAGGAAGCTGGATCACAAAATGGTCGCGACACTTGCGGGACCGGTGCCTGACAATGCGGCGTACGCAATGAGAACAGCTCACCGTATCGAACGCATTCGAATTGCGTTACTGATCGGTGTAATTGCCCTGCTGTTCCTCGTACTGAATTCGTGCTCCAGCAGAGATGATTCCGTCAAGAACTCGGAATCAGCCGACAGCATTACTCGGCCGGACACTGAACTCAAAGGGACCACGATTCATCTCTATGATCGGGGACGAGTGACGAGCGCTATTCAGGCCGAGCGGATTCTGAAGTTCGAGGCAAAGGACTCGACAATGGGGTATACCGTGCACGCCTCGTTCTATGATTCCGCCGGCGTCATGAACTCGACTCTGGTAGGGGATTCCGCGCTTATCAGAGAGAAGACAATTCGCCAATCCGTTTACGGCCATGTGCTCATTACATCGTACGACTCGGAAGGCCGAGTAACGGCTACGGCAACCGGTGACTCGGTAGTGATAAGCGAAGCGACCAACCACATGCAGTTGTTCGGTCAGGTAGTCGTCGAATCGGAGGGGACGCGCAAACTGGAAACGGATTACTTGCACTGGAACCCTGATATCAACAAATTTCAAACCGATTCCTTTGTCCGCTTCACACAGGGCAGTAGCGTGATCACCGGTTGGGGGGCCGAGGCCGACCGAATGCTCAAGCGGTTCAAGATCCTCAATAAGGTATCAGGCACAATTAGAGAAGCTGACTCACTCGGTCGTTAGCCCTATTCACAATCTCTTCTCCGTCTTCTTCATAAGCTCGACCGCAACCAATTGCGACATAAGGCGATTCGCCCGTCCCGTTTTTTCCATTTTCCACTTGCCTGTGTCACTTGAGATTAGCTTATTTCAATCCCGGTGTTCAGAACGGGTTTCTGCATCAACAGGATGATGGCAAATGGCAAGGGTAGTGTAACCATGACTAATCCGTACCGCGAGATAACCTGCTTCGTTTTGGCCGGCGGAGAGGCGACCAGCATCCGGGATTTCGAATCGGAGGGAGAACTTACGCGTCTTGAATCCATCTATCGCCGGTACGCCAAAGTGTTTGAGAAAGTAATGCTGGTGCTTAAGAGCGAGCAGGCACGGGAGCGGTATCTCAACTACCCGTATGTATGTGACCGGCAACCGGGCAGGAATATTGTGTTTGGCGTCGAGGCGGCGCTTGAGAACGCCGACAGCGATACCACCTTCATCGGTTCCTCCGCGATAGCCGATTTTCCGCCTGAGCTGATTGTCGGATTAATCCGCGACTACCGCGGCGAGTCGTTTCTCGGATACTGCACCGATGATGGCTCGGCATGTCAGCCGCTATTCGGGCTTTACAATCGTCATCTTGTCGACAAGCTGAAATCGGCGTCACCAACCAATCGAGAGTCGCTTATGTCGCTTGTTCGATCCGAGGGGAGATTCATTCCGCTTCCGGCGGAAGTTAGCGCCGCGCAGATCGGTCTTCGCGACTGAAGTCCTGCAAGAGTTGCTTTTTACGCCGCACGGTCTATATTCCATGACTATAGTCATGCTGGAACGTGTAAACCATTTTTTCGACTTTTCTTCAGCCCAGCTTCGTGCTCTGGCGGTGCTTACTTCGGTTGCCTTGGTTCTGGCCGGCTACCTGTTTGTTCGTGCCTATACTACGCCTACTCCGCAGACACCGTCACTGCCGGTCTTTCTGGGAGACGAGGAAAAATATGTCGGGCTCTTTGTGCTCGATCCGAACACGGCGCCGATCGACTCGCTGGAACTGCTCCCCGGAATCGGACGGGTCTTGGCCGATCGGATCGTGGAATATCGCAATACGAAACCATTCCGACGGGAGATTGATATTACTGAAGTGAAGGGGATTGGTCCAAAATTGTATGAACGGATCAAACCGTATTTGAGAGTCAGACCATGACTTCGGATGTTCGGATCGGAATCGAGCCTCGTGCGGACCGAGTGCTCGTCGCACGCGTCACTGTCGGGGAAACCGGCTTCGAAGAGTACTCCGTTGAGCTTCGCGCCACGAGCGCGCCGCTGGAGGTAGCGGCGACTACACCTGTTGCGATTGCCGTCCCTGACCACGAAGTCGGGGTCAAGTCGCTCAGTTTGCCGCACAGCAATTCGCTTGATTTCTTGGCGCGGGTATCGTTTGAACTCTCACAGTCTATTCTGGAACCGCCGGAACTGTTTCTGTTCGATGCCTTGCCTACCTTGATCCGCGACCGGTTTATCGGGCTGATTTATCGTCAGGAGCGCCTTCGGGTTCTGAAACTCAGGCTGCTGGCTGGTCAGAATGGCTCAGCGCCGGAACCCCGGTTCCTCATGCGAGCTGTTGCGCTCGGACGCGGTTACGATCGGTTCGCTGAGTCGGATTCCGATGGTCTCCTTTGCCTGGCTGATCTGGCAGGTGGGGCCGTGTCGCTCTGCTTTCTCTATCAACGAACTATCATCGCCGTAGCGCACATGGCGGTTGGCGCGACGGAATCAGGAGACAGTCGGTCGACGCGCGCCGTCGGAACCGACTTGAAATCACTCATCAACTATCACCTCGCCGGTTGTGCGCAGCATGGTCTCTCGGTTCCGCTCTCGGCGGTGGTGATGTGCGGCGGTCTGGCGGAATCGGCGATACTGGATTCGGTTGCACCGTTGTCTTCTGCGCGGGTTGTTATGCCGCGTCTGAAGACCGGCAGCGTTCGTTTTGACTGCTCCGACGAGTCTATCCGTTTCTCCGATTGTGTTGCCGCTCTGGGGCTGACTGTCAATTAGCTTGCTACCCGCAATCACTCAGGTTAGATTTCTCGCCGGTAAGACTAACTGCTGGAATTGAGTGCCTATGACTAAAGCGCGAATACGTACGCGAGCCATATATCCGGGGACGTTCGACCCCACGACCAACGGTCACTTGTCGCTGGTGGAGCGGGCTTCCTGCCTCTTTGACGAAGTGGTGGTGGCGATCTCCCGTAACCCCGGCAAGGCTGTGCTATTCACATACGAGGAGCGGTTTGAGTTCATGCGCGCTGCCGTGAAACAGTTGCCCAACAAGCACAAGATCAAGGTGGTCGGATTCGACGGACTGCTGGCCCATTTTGTGAAGAAAGTGAAAGCCACCGCCATCATCCGCGGCCTGCGCGCCGTGTCGGATTTCGAGTACGAATTTCAGATGGCGCTGATGAATCGCAAACTGGCCCGCGAGGCGGAAACGGTGTTCCTGATGCCGGCCTTGTCGTGGGTGTATCTGTCGTCGTCGATTATCCGGGAAGTCGCTCGTAACCACGGGGATGTCAACGGCATGGTGCCTACTGTAGTCAAGAAGGCGCTGGAGCAGAAATTCAAGAAGCAAGTAGACCGTAACGCCGAATAATTGGGGCTATCACTAATCCATGAGCGAACAGGACCGGAATCAACATCAGCACGGCACACCGGAGACCGGCGAAATACAAATACCTCTGGCTGACCTGATTCGGATACGCCGCCAGAAAATTGAAACGCTGGTCGGGAAGGGAATCAACCCGTATCCGTATCGCTACGAGCGGACGCATCAGATCAAGGAAGTATTGGCGCAATTCGACGCGCTTGCGGCCGAAGGCGCCGTCGTGCGCCTCGCCGGCCGAATCATGCTGAAGCGAAAGATGGGGAAAGCGGCGTTTGCAGATATCCGGGACAGCTCCGGGCGAATACAGATATATGTCAAGATCGACGAAGTCGGTCAGCAGGCGTTTGATCTTTTTGACCTGCTGGATATCGGGGATATCGTCGGCTGCGAGGGAACTCTGTTCATCACCCGCACCGGCGAGCGGACGCTCAAAGTGAAGACGTTTGAACTGCTGTCCAAATCGTTACATCCGCTGCCGGACAAGCACGCCGGGCTGACCGATGTTGAAATCCGGTACCGTCGCCGGTACGCCGATCTGATAGTGAATCCCGAAGTGCGGGAACTATTTGTCCAGCGAACGCGGATTATCCAGATTGTACGGGATTTCCTCAATCATCACGGCTTTCTCGAAGTCGAGACGCCGATTCTCCAGCCGTTGTACGGCGGAGCGAGCGCCCGGCCGTTCAAGACGCATCACAACACGCTGGATATTCCTATGTACATGCGGATCGCCGACGAGTTGTATCTCAAGCGATTGATCGTAGGCGGCTATGACAAAGTCTGGGAGTTGTGCAAAGATTTCCGCAATGAAGGGATGGACCGAAAGCACAACCCGGAATTCACGATGATCGAACTGTACTGGGCGTACGCGGACTACCACGACATGGCGGCGTTCTACGAAGAATTGATCCGACACACGGTCCATGCTCTCCACGGCAGTTACAAGGTGAAATTCGGCGAGCATGAAATCGACTTCGAGCCGAAATTCCGCTGGGTGACAATGATCAACTCAGTCAAAGAAGCGACCGGCGTCGACTTCACTGACTTGAGTTTCGAACAGGCCAAAACCGAAGCGAAGAAGCTCCATGTTGAATTAGAAGGTTTGTTTGATCGCGGCCAGGTGATTGAAGTGGTGTGGGAAGCGAAAGTCGAACCGAATCTGATTCAGCCAACTTTCATCGCCGATTATCCGGTTGAGATTTCACCTCTGGCTAAGAAGAACCGTAAGGATCCGCGGTTTGTCGAGCGGTTTGAATTGTTCATAGCCGGACAGGAGATGGGGAACGCGTTCAGCGAGCTGAATGACCCGGTCGATCAACTGGACAGATTCTTGCAGAGCGGCAAAGCGCTGGCCGCCGGTGACGAGGAAGCCCATCCGCTTGATGACGATTTCATCACCGCACTTTCTTACGGTATGCCGCCGACCGCTGGGCTCGGGTTTGGGATTGACCGGCTCGTGATGCTCCTGACCGGTCAGGAATCTATTCGGGACGTGATCTTCTTCCCGCAGATGAAAGATGCGAAAGAGGGCTCGGTCCCCGTCTCTAAGATTCTGGCGCAGATCGTGGAAGAAGAGAGAAAGTAAAGCGTGAGCCGTTTGGACTCTTTGTGAAAGTCGCTCATTGAAAGCACTGTACTTCTGCGATGAAACCAAGTTCGAGCGGGTGGCGGCACTGTGCAGCGCCGCCGGAACCGGTATTGAAGTGCAGTCGTTTTACGATCCCGCGTACCTCCCTGCACATCCTGACGCCTTTGAAGTTCATCACAAGGCGCTCACGGCAATTCCTGACCGATCATTTCATGGCCCGTTTGCTGATCTCTGCCCGGGGAGTTTTGATATCATGGTGCGGGATCTCGCCCGCTTCCGATTCGAACAAGCGGTAGCCGTTGCGCGCGATCTCAATATCAATCGCATAGTCCTGCATCACGGATATATCCCCAATACCGGCCCGCCGCCGCGGTGGGTAGAGCGCTGCGGCCGGTTTTGGCAGGAGTTCCTGCAGGACAAACCTGAATCGCTCCGGATTCATCTGGAGAACGTCTTCGAGACCGGACCGGAGCTTATTGCCGAAGTAGTCGATTCTATTGGCGACCCGCGCCTGAACATCTGTCTCGATATTGGCCATGTGAGTTGCTTTTCCAAAGGGGATTGCGTTGCTTGGATCAGACACTTGAAGAACCGTATCGGTTATGTTCACTTGCATGACAATCACGGTCAGAAGGACGAGCATCGTGGTTTGGGCGAGGGGAACATCCCGCTTGTAGAAGTGTGTGAAGCGTTGGACGAGTCGGCGCCGGACGCGATCTGGGCGCTCGAGTGTCAGGTGGACAAGATGATGATTTCGCACGACTGGCTCAGCACGCACGGCTTCATTTAGGAAGATGATTTTGTAATGTCCCTTGAAACCTACATTGCCCGCCGTTATTTCAAGTCCGGGCGGTTCTTTATCAATGTTTCCACGTGGATTACCATTATCGGCGTGACGCTCGGAGTCGCGACGGTCTGCTTTGTCATGTCGATGCACAACGGTTTCGAGACCGAAATCCGGAATCGCCTGCTTGGAACTACTTCGCACATTTCCATCTTTCCATTCCGCGGTGGTCTCATTGAGGATTATAACGGACTCGTTTCCAGGCTGGAGAAGATCGACGGCGTGGTGGCGGCGTCGCCGTTCATTTACTATAAGGTTGCCATCTCGTCTTCCTCAGAGGGGGATGGGATAGTCGTTCGAGGTATCGAACCGGAATTGGAACGGAAGACGGCCGACATCTCAAAGAACATCATCGCGGGTCGCTATTCGTTTGACAGGACAATTGTCGATGCTGACAGCATTCCGGGGATCTTGATGGGAACCGGATTGGCGGAGCGGCTGGCGGTTTCCGTCGGTGATCCGGTCGTGCTGTATTCGCTTCGCGGAGAGGACCTCCGTACGAACAGCCGTCCGCGCGTGGCCAAATTCTATGTCTCCGGCATTTTTGAGACCGGGATGTATGAATTCGATGCCCAGTTGGCGTACATATCGCTTCAGTCGGCGCAGCACCTGTTCAAGACTGGCGATGCTGTCACCGCGGTCCATCTCAAGTTGCGGGATATCTATCTGGCCGAAACGCTGAGTCCGGTTATCGACTCCGTTCTTGGCAATAGTTATGATGTCGTCCCTTGGTATGTGATGCACAAGAATCTGTTTACCTGGATAGCCATTGAGAAGAAGATACTTTTTCTCGGGTTTATCTTGATTGTGATTGTGGCCGCCTTCTCGATCATCTCGACTTTGGTTATGCTGACGATGGAAAAGCGGGCGGAGATCGGCATTCTCAAAACAATCGGCACCACGCCGGCCGCGATACGGCGCATTTTCGTTTACAAGGGATTGCTGATCGGGATGATCGGCGTCGTGATCGGCTGGGGGATAGCTCTGCTTGCCACCGCGATTCAGAACCATTACCGGCTGATATCTTTACCGGCAGACATTTACTTCATAGACTATCTGCCGATTGAGACTCACCCGTTTGACTTTCTTGTTGCCGGAGCGTTGACTTTTGTCATCTGTTTTCTGGCGGCGCTATATCCGGCTAATCAGGCGGCCCGGCTGTCGGTAATTGATGTTATCCGCCAATGAGCGGCGAGAGGCGAATCGCAGCCTAAATGTTTTCCGGAATCTGGCGAAAATGAGTATAGCATTGATATATTTGAAGATACAACTGGGCTGGTGACATGGATAGTTCAGGGCAGATACTTGCTGCTGCCGACATACACAGGGAGTTCCGCACAGCCGAAGGCATTCTGCCGGTGCTGAAGGGGATTGATTTGCAGGTCCGGCGGAAAGAAATGCTTGCCGTAACCGGGGCATCGGGGGTCGGTAAGTCAACGTTACTCCATATCCTGGGTGGGTTGGATCGTCCGACATCGGGTGAAGTTACGCTCGATGAAATAGCGATTTCACACCTGTCCGAACAGGAGTTGGCCAGGCTGAGGAATCGGAAAGTAGGTTTCGTGTTCCAATCGCATTATCTGCTGAACGATTTTTCGGCGCTGGAGAACACCATGATTCCCATGCTCTTGGCCGGCCAATCACACGCTGAGGCCCGAAGGCGGGCGGAACTGCTTCTGGCGGATGTGGGTTTAACTGATAGACAGAGTCATCGTCCGAAACAGTTATCCGGCGGTGAGCAGCAGCGGGTGGCAGTGGCACGCGCTCTGGCGAATGAGCCGGGGATTGTGCTGGCCGACGAACCCTCCGGCAATCTCGATACGGCCACCGGCCGTATGCTTCATGATCTGCTCTTCCGCTTGAATGAACGAAATGGGACGACCTTCGTCATCGCGACGCACAACCGTGAGTTGGCGGACCGATGTCATAGGGAAGTCCGGATGGCTGACGGTCGAGTGGTGTCATGAGGGAAGGCAGGTAGAACGATATGCTGTGCCAGGACTGCAAGAAGCGCGAAGCGCATGTGCATCTGACGCAAATCGTCAATAACGAGAAGATCGCTCTCTCGCTGTGCAAGGAGTGTGCCTCGGCGCGCGGGTTCCATTCACCGCTCGAGAATATCCCATTCCCGCTGGCGGAGATCCTCTCCGGTTTGGCGCATTCCGCCGGACCTTCCGGCAAAGCCGAGCCGATGCCCAGTATCGCCTGCCCAAACTGCCATTTAACGTTTGAGGAATTCACCCGGCAAGGGCGATTCGGCTGCGGCGAATGCTATCGCGCCTTCCGGCCTAAACTGGAATCAATTATGCGCAAGATTCACGGCGCTTCGTTGCATCGCGGTCGCGCTCCCGAGGCTACCACTATTGCCGATATTGTGGACCGGCCGATTCCGGTCAAAGAAGAAGAACGACTCGAGGCGGAACTGCGAAAGGCAATTGAGGCTGAGGATTTTGAGCGGGCTGCCGAAATTCGGGACAAATTGAAATCGATCAAGGAAAACGTCACGCCGTAAGGGTGTGAGCAGGGGAAAGTTATTGAAGACAATGTTTGAGGAGATGGCAAAAGCTCCGGCGGCATGGCTCTCCGGCCAGGGAGAGGAAGCGACCGTTGTCCTTTCGACACGCGTCCGCCTTGCGAGGAATGTAGCGGGTTGCAAGTTTCCGTCTGCCGCTGACTCCGAAACCAAGAAGCGCGTGGTCAGCTATTTTGATTCCGCGATGACCCGCTCCCGCATGCTATCGGAAGGACAGTATGTAAAAGCGTCCGACATCTCGGAACTGGATCGGGATTTTTTGATCGAGCGCCATCTCATTTCACCCGCCTTCCTGACCGGTGATGCTTCGAAAGCGCTGTTTATCGGCCAGATGGAGCAGGTTTCCATCATGGTTAATGAAGAGGACCACCTTCGGGTGCAGGCTCTGGCCGCCGGCTTTGACCCACAGGCGGCATACGACCACGCCATGAAATACGATGGTGAGATCGGCAAGTATCTTGAATTCGACTACGATCCTGATTTCGGTTATATGACCACGTGTCCGACCAATGCCGGCACCGGCATGAGAGCATCGGTGCTCATCCACCTGCCGGGATTGGTGCTGACGCGGGATATCGAAAAAATCATCTCTCGCATTACGCGCAGCGGCCTGATGGTGCGCGGATTTTACGGCGAAGGGTCTGACGTTCTCGGCAACCTGTTTCAGGTGGCGAATCAGAATACGCTGGGCATATCCGAGAGCGAAATTCTCAGCCAAATCAGCCGCGTTACCCGCGAAATTATCGACGCCGAAGCCTCGGCCCGCCAGCGACTTATGGATGAAGCGGCCGATATGGTCGAGGACAAGATTTGGCGCGCCTATGGCATCCTGAAGTACGCATACGTCTTGACGTCCGAGGAAGTGATGAATCTGTTGTCGGCGGTCCGACTGGGGCACGCTCTTAAGATCATTGACTTCTTGAATATCGCGCTGATTAATGAGATACTGTTGTTGTCGCAGCCGGCTCATCTCCAAAAGTTCTATGGCCAGGAGATGGACGTCAACCGACGCGACTTTGTCCGGGCGCAAATGGTGCGCGAGAAACTGCGGAACTCAGACTGATTGGTCACTGTTAAAAGTAAACGCAGAGCGCCGATGAAGATGGCAGTCACAGAGGAAGGAAGATAAACGATGAATGAGATGTTTACCGAAGCGGCCCGCAGGGCGATCGAGTACGCCCGCGACGAGGCGGCTCGCCTTCGACATGACTACATTGGGACGGAACATCTCCTGTTGGGTTTGGTCCGGCTGGGTGAAGGCCGTGCGGTTGAAGTTATCAACAACCTTGGCCTCGATCTCGACGACCTGAAACAGTCGATCGAGGAAGTCGTGCAGCCCTCCGGCGGCACTATGACGATGGGACAGCTCCCGCTGACCGCCCGCGCCAAGAAGACGCTCGAAGTCTCCGGCCAGGAAGCGCGCGCCCTCAAGTCAAAGGACATCGACACAGAGCATATCCTGCTTGCCCTGCTCAAGGACGAGGAAGGGGTAGCGGCGCAGGTGCTCTCAACCTATGAAATCGACTATAAAGAAGCATACGAAGAACTTAAGAATGTCCAGAACGGGAAGCCGTCGTCATTCAAGAAGAAACGCAAAAAATCCAAGACTCCCGCGCTGGATCATTTCGGGCGCGACCTGACTGAGCTGGCCCGTCGCGGCAAGCTGGATCCGATTATCGGACGCGAAAACGAAATTGAGCGTGTCTGTCAGGTGCTCTCGCGCCGCAAGAAGAATAACCCGGTGCTCATCGGCGAGCCGGGAGTCGGCAAGACGGCGATCGCCGAAGGTCTGGCCCAGCGGATTGTGGAAGGAAATGTGCCGCAAACGCTGGAGAACAAACGCGTTGTGACGCTGGATATGGCGTCGCTGGTGGCGGGGACAAAGTATCGCGGTCAGTTCGAGGAACGCCTCAAGGCCGTGATGAATGAGATTATCAACTCGACCGACGTGATTATTTTCATCGACGAGCTTCACACCATCGTCGGCGCCGGCGGCGCCGAAGGTTCGCTCGACGCCTCGAATATTTTCAAACCGTCGCTCTCGCGCGGTGAATTGCGCTGTATCGGCGCCACCACGCTCAACGAGTACCGCAAGTATATCGAGAAAGACGGCGCGCTCGAACGCCGCTTCCAGACGGTCATGGTTGAGCCGCCGTCGGAAGAGGACACGATCAAGATTCTCAAGGGACTTCGCCAAAAGTACGAGGAACATCATAAGCTGGTCATCTCCGATGACGCTATTATCACTGCCGTGCGGCTCTCCAACCGGTATGTGTCCGGGAAATATCAGCCGGATAAAGCCATTGATTTGGTGGACGAGGCCGGTTCACGGGCGCATCTATCGACTTACACTCGCCCCGAAGCTTTCTCTGAGTCTGAGAACCGGGTGACCGATCTGGTTCGCCGCAAAGAAGAAGCGGTCAAGAATCAGGCTTTTGAAACTGCCGCTCAACTCCGCGATGAAATCAAAGCTGAAAAGGAACACTTGGCGGACATTCAGAAACGCTGGGAAGAGACCCGCGAAAAGGAAAAAGTGACGCTTACCGGCGACGATGTCGCTATGGTGCTGGCCAAGATGACCGGCATCCCGCTGTTCCGTCTCGAAGAGAAAGAATCGCAGCGATTGTTGCGGATGGAGGAGGAACTCACGAAGAGCATTGTCGGGCAGGAAGAAGCAATCACTATTCTTTCCCGCACGCTCCGCCGTGCTCGTGCCGGTCTCAACGACCCGCGCCGTCCGATCGGAACATTCATGTTCCTCGGCCCGACTGGTGTCGGCAAGACCGAGTTGGCGCGGTCGCTGGCTACTTTCCTGTTTGATGACGTGGAATCGCTTGTTCGCGTCGACATGTCCGAGTACATGGAGAAGTTCGCCGTGTCGCGTCTGATCGGCGCCCCCCCCGGCTATGTCGGGTACGAGGAGGGTGGCCAGTTGACCGAAAAAGTAAGGCGCAAACCATACTCGGTCGTACTGCTGGATGAAATTGAAAAGGCACACCCGGATGTGTTCAACATCCTGCTGCAGTTGTTCGACGACGGCGCGCTGACCGACTCTTTCGGCCGCCGGGTTGACTTCAAGAACACGGTGGTCATTATGACCTCTAATCTCGGTACACGGCAGATTCGAGACAGCAAGACCGTCGGATTCGACGGCATGGAGGCTGATGCGTCGTTCGACGGGATGAAGAAGAAGATTCTGGACGAAATGAAGAAGCTGTTCAATCCGGAGATGCTGAATCGTATCGATGAAACGATCATCTTCCATCAGCTGAGCCGGGATCATATCAAGCAAATCATCGAGATTCTTGTGGTGGACGTCGCCAAACGGCTGGCCGAAAAGGGAATCAGCTTCGTTCTCACTCCTGAAGCCAAAGAATTCCTTTGCGACCGGGGCTACGACCCGCAGTATGGTGCCCGTCCGCTCAAGCGTGCAATTCAGAAATATCTGGATGACCCGCTGGCCGAGGAGATTCTGCGCGGACAGTACGCCGGTGATTTGGACCTGATAATCGGCGCCGAGCCGGACTCGGACAAGCTGACATTCAAGTTCAACACCCACCGCAACACGCCGGAACGGGAAACGGTCGGCTGATCAAAGCCACAGGCAATTCGTAAGGCAGAACCCCTTGGCGGTTCTGCCTTTTCTTTTGGCTATGGGGTTGTTCTTTCCAAGCGGCGCTTGCGGTACTGGCGCGCTTTCAACCGACTCCCACAGACAGACATGGAACACCATCGGCCCGACTGATTCTTCGATGAATCATAAAACGCCCATTTGCATGCCGAAGAACTGCAGATCTTGAGCCGCGCCCATGTTCCATCCATCACCGCCTGACCAACTATCACCAGAAGCTGGCCGGCGGCTCCTGCAATTCCGGTACTGTTCTGCGTAATGTCGGCTCGACCATCACTGCGGAAAACGACAGTCATCTGGAACTGAGATACAATTCGGTTCAGCTGATCGAGAGCCGTTTCGCTGAGTTGCTCTCCGGTGTTCAAGGCAAGAGCCTGCCGAAAAGCTTCTCGGATGGCCATCATCATCTTCCAATCGCGCTTTGACACCGTAACCGATTCCTCCAGCAGACCATACCGCGTCAGCCAATCTCCAAGCAGCGCCGGAGTGCCGATGTCGTCACAATTGCTTTCAAGATCAAGCGTATTTACAACCGCTTGAACCAGAGCCAGTTCGCCGGGTGCCGGCTTGCTCCCGGTCTTGAGTTTGCCTCGATTGAGCATATCTACCACAATGTACTGCAATCCGTCCGATCTGTCCAGTGAAAAATCACCAACAAAACCGCTTGACAGGTGACGTCACCAGCATAATATTATTGATGGTGACGGTCATTCATTGGCTCATTTGGCTGGTCCGAAGAATGGCCTTTGAAAACAGATGCTTAAACTCGGAGGCAGTATGAACGCGACGTCTATAACAACCCTCATTTCCCAAAAGCTCGGGGCCTTTGGACTCAGAAGCAGGATAGTTTCCTACGATCACGTCGAAGAGGTTCAGCAAGAGTTCGAGAGGAAGATCTCTGACGGCACAATTAGCGCCGAGGTCTACAGGCGATACCTCAACAACGACCTCGACTTCAAGCTGCCCGCCGATCTGCCCTCCGCCCGGTCAGTCCTCATTGTGGCGGCCCTACAACCAAAGCGGGAGATTCTCTTTACTGTCGATGGACGCACTCTGAGCGGAATCATTCCATCGACTTACGACCACGAGGTCGACAGCCTGGTCACGGGAATCCTGAAGGATGCGCTTTCGCACGGCCCATACAAACTCTCCCGCGCCAGGCTTCCGTTGAAGTTGCTGGCGGTCCGGAGCGGACTGGCCAAATACGGAAAGAATAATGTCGCCTATATCGACGGAGCGGGCAGTTACTGCCGATTGCTGGCTTTCTACTCTGACTTACCCTGCGCCGACGATCTCTGGCAGGAGCCACAAATGCTGGATCAGTGCGCCGACTGCACAGCCTGTGCCAAACGCTGCCCGACCGGAGCCATCAACGGCGACCGATTTGCGGTACACGCGGAGCGCTGCCTGAGCTTCTTCAACGAAAGTACTGACCCAATTCCTGGATGGGTCGACCCTGCCTCGCACCACTGCCTGATCGGATGCACCCGATGTACCGATTGCTGTCCGGCCAATGTTGAAGCCAAAGCCTGGACCTCAACAAAGTGCGAATTCAGCCAGAATGAGACAGCTGCTATTCTAGGGGCGGCGGCTGATACGGCAATTCACCCTGACATCGTTGCCCTGCTCAAGCGAACCGGTCTCAGAGATGAATTGGAGATGCTCCCCAGAAACCTGAGGCTGCTGGTCAATCGCCCGGCTCAGTCTCAATCTTCGTAGGTCAGGAGCCTTGCGCTCCTGACAGATTCGTACGGCAGAACACCCTGACGGTTCTCCCTTTCTTCTTTGCTCTTTTTTCGTGTCGGACAATTGTGTATTATCGGGTATCGACTCGCAAAGGAGCAATTCATGGATACCAAGACTGAAACCACCTACAATCTCAAGATCTGGCCGTTGCCGCCGATCATCATCGGCCTCGCGCTGATACTGTGTGCCTTCATCATTCGCAACACCGTCATCAGCGTCAAGAGAACCGGGCAGACAGTGCAGGTCACCGGTGCGGCCTTCAAACCGATCACTTCTGACTTCGCCATCTGGGAAGCCAGCATTCAGACGACTTCGCCCGATGTCGCCTCCGGATATGTCAAGATGAAGCGGGACCTTGATCTCACCAAAGCGTTTCTCGCAGAAAACGGCTTTGATGAACCCAAGTGTGAGATCGGCGCGATTCAGGTAAATCAGAACTACGACCGGGAAGGACGCCCCGCCAACTACAATCTCAACCAACAGGTAAAGGTGTCGCTGGCCGATGTGCCCCGAATAAGCAAGCTCGGTCTGCAGACATCGGCACTTCTCGAAAAGGGTGTCAATCTCGGATTTCAGAATATCCGGTACATTTATACCAAGCTCGAGGATGCCAAGATCGAGATGATCAAAGCTGCCACCGAAAACGCCAAACTTCGGGCCGAGCAATTGGCGAGCACGACCGGCAAGAGTATCGGCGCGCCGACCAGCGCGCGGGTGGGCGTGTTTCAGATTCGGCCGCTGCATTCTCAGGAAGTTTCGGATTACGGCATGAACGATGTTACTTCGATCGAGAAGGAGATCGTCTGCACGGTGAGCATCAGCTTCCTGATAGATTAGGTGAAGATTCAGAAACAGTTCGTAGGTCAGGAGCCTTGCGCTCCTGACGCTCTCTTGACCCTGTACCACACCTGAAAGGTGTGCTGCAATTCGAAGCAAGAAGGCACACCCTTCGGGTGTGGTACCGAGCAATCAGCCTAGACTTGACATGACGCTTCGCACGCATCAGATTGACGCTCAGAATTGCTCTTTTCGACAAGGAATTGCGCGCATGAAGACTCTCCTGGTTGTTCTTTCACTTGTTCTCGTTGGTGCAGTGTCGGTTTTGGCAATTGAACCCCCACTCCCGCCTGATGTTGTTGCCGCCCTGGATTCCGCCGGAGCCAACCGCCCGGAGCTTGAGAAAGTCCTCGCGCATTACCGAGCCCCTGAGGATTCACTCAAGTTCCTTGCCGCCTGTTTTCTGATCGGCAATATGGAAGGGCACAGCTATGTGACCTATGCGCTGTTGGACAGTACCAGTCACGAGATTCCGTTTGAAGCCTTGAACTACACTGATTTCGATTCGCTTGAACGAGCGTATGGGTCGCTGGAGAAGCAACACGGTGTGCTGGATTTCAAGAAGAAGATGTTGACCGAAGATCTGGCATCGATTAAGAGTGGCTTCCTCATCGACAATATCGACTATGCCTTTAGAGCCTGGCAGGAGCGACCCTGGGCGCGCACGCTGACATTCGATCAGTTCTGCCGGTATGTCCTGCCGTATCGGGGCAGCAACGAACCGCTTGATCCATGGCGCGCGGCGTTTTTCGAGCAGTACGCAGACGTTTCTGCAAAGCTGGTGGATTCCACTGACGCGATTGCGGCGGCGAACCTGATTAACGAGCAGGTTATGTCATGGTTCAAATTCGACAAGCGCTTCTACTACCACCCGACCGACCAGGGGTTAACTGAAATGCAGCGCAACAAGGCCGGCCGCTGCGAGGACATGACCAACCTGACTATTTACGCCATGCGGGCCAATGGTCTGGCGGTCACCAGCGACTACACACCGTTCTGGGCCGACTACGGCAATAACCATGCGTGGAATGCGATTCTCGTACCGGGCGGCAAGGTGATCCCGTTCATGGGGGCAGAAGCGAACCCCGGCCAATATGCCCTCGCTCATCGATTGGCAAAAGCGTACCGCAAGACCTATGAAAAGCACCCGGAGAATCTGATATTCCAGAAGAGAAAACAGGAAAAAGTCCCCGGTTGGCTCGGCGGGAAGAACTATATCGACGTGACTACCGACTACACAAAGATCTGCGATGTCACAATCTCGCTCGCATCCCCGGTCCCCGACTCGGTCGATATTGCGTATTTGTGCGTTTTCAATTCCGGCCAGTGGCAGGCGATCCAGTGGGGACGCATTGCCAATACCAAAGTCACATTCGCGGCCATGGGGACCGAAATCGCCTATTTGCCGGCATACTATCTTAATCAGAAAGTCATGCCGGCCGGTACGCCGTTCATTCTACGTGATGATTGCACGATGACATCTCTTGCCGCCGACAGCACCAAGACCTCCACCGTGCAACTGCTGTCTACGGAGAAGACAAATCTGGAAAGCACCGCCGACGGTATCCTCAAGAGCGGACTGACGTCAGGAACGGAATACGAGTTGTTCTTCTGGGACGGCGATTGGAAATCGGTTGGCAAGGCGGTAGCGACTGATCGGCCGCTGGTTTTCGACAAACTGCCTGCCAACGGTCTTTACTGGCTAACCGCGACCGGCTCCAATAAAGAAGAGCGGATATTCACTATCGACGGCGTCACGCAAGTCTGGTGGTAGCGATTGTAGGTCAAGCGCGCCCTGCGCTTGACGCATGCTCTTACCACCGCTAGTTGCTCGTAGCGCGGAACACCGTAGCGGCTCCGCGAGCTATTTGCTGTTTTTTCTTGCCCGTTTCGCCTCTCCTCTCGTTCATTCCCCCCATGCCGCGACGAGTAACAAAGAAACGACCATCCCTGCTGGCCCCGGCCGGGGATTTCATTAAGCGTTTGTCCGATGACAACGCCCGTCTCCGCCGCCGCCTTCTTCTAGTAGGGTTTTGGTCAGTGGCGCTGTTTTTCGGCTACTCGCTCGCCAGCGGCGATTACGGTGTCCCGCACATTACCAAACTGGAGCTTGAGAGCCGGGGGCTTCAAGAGGCAAACCGCCGCTTGCTGGTCCAGTTGCTCGACGCCACCCGGGAGCGGAACATGCTCCGCTCCGATTCCGCCTATATCGAGTACATCGCCCGCACCCAGTTCCATATGGCTCGCGCCAACGAGACAGTCTTCCGTTACCGCACCCGGTGACGCTCATGCCGCAGGAAAAATCTGAAGCGTTCATGCTCAAGGCTTTCAATTGGTCCGAATCCTCCCGCACAGTCATTTTCTTCACTCGCGAATTCGGCAAGCTCGCGCTGATCGACAAAGGGGGCCGAAGAGTGGCCGGCAGGCGGGGAAGGCTTATGCCGTTTGCGCGCATGGAATTGACGTTCCACGCGTCCGAGAAGTCGGGCCGCGGCTACATTTCCGACAGCGATCTGCTCGAATTGTACGAATTCCAAAAGGACGGCACGCTCGGCCGGCTCGCCTACGCCTCGGCCGCTTGCGAACTGTTGATTCTGTTATTGCCCGAAGGAGAACCGCTGCCGTCGCTGTACGAGTACACCGCTAACCTCTTCGGCAAGGCCAACGATGTCGACAAGTGGGCGCTGCCGTCGGTGTTCGTGACCTTCTTCCTGAGACTACTGTCACAACTCGGCTACCACCCCTCGCTGACTTATTGCATTGGCTGTGGGGAGAGCTGGGAGGAGTCCTCCTCAAATGCGGACACCGTCCGCTTCTCGCCTGAGCGGGGCGGATATGTCTGCCCGTCTTGCCAACGCGTCGGAGAGTATTATATTAGCCTTTCTTCCGGCGGCTTCCGGACCCTGACACAGCTTCAGACGGCCTCGCTCGATGAAGCATCGCTGATGCAAATCGGCTATCAGGAGGCCTCGCTGATGCTCGAACTGCTCACCCGGTTTCTGAGCTATCAGGCGGGCGTATCACCGGACTTGAAGTCTCTGGAGTTCTTGGAGAAGTTGAAAAACAGTCACCTCGGGTCCGAAAAAGGATAACGATGAGCGCAAAGACAGCTACCAATGACACGATGGACAAGTTGGTGTCGCTCTGCAAGCGGCGCGGCTATGTGTACCCTTCTTCTGAAATCTACGGCGGGCTCGGTTCCTGCTGGGACTACGGCCCGCTCGGCGCGGAACTGAAGCGGAATCTCAAGAGCTTCTGGTGGGAAGCGATGACCAACCGCCGCGACGATATTGAGGGTCTCGATGCCGCCATCCTCATGCACCCGCAGGTTTGGATAACTTCCGGTCACGTGGCCGAATTCACCGATCCGCTGGTCGACTGCAAGAAATGCAAAGCCAGGTTCCGGGCCGACAAACTGGCCGAGGCCCGCTGCCCGCTGAAACCGTCGAAAAGCCCCCTCGAATGTGGCGGCGAACTGACCGAGGCCCGCAAGTTCAACCTGATGTTTAAGACGTTCATGGGTCCGGTTGAAGATGAGTCTGCCATCGTCTATATGCGGCCGGAGACGGCGCAGGGGATATATGTCAATTTCCTGAATGTGAAAAACTCATCGCGGCAGAAGATTCCGTTCGGTATTGCGCAGATCGGCAAGGCGTTTCGCAACGAGATCACCCCCGGCAATTTCATCTTCCGGACTCGCGAGTTCGAGCAGATGGAAATGCAGTTCTTTATCTATCCTACTGAAGACGACAAGTGGTTCGAGTACTGGCGGCAGGAGCGCTGGAATTGGTACAAGGACCTCGGCATTCGGATGGAGAAACTCCGCTGGCACCAGCATGGCGAAGGAGAACTGGCCCATTACGCTAAGGCGGCCTATGATATCGAATACGAATACCCGTTCGGCTGGCAGGAACTCGAAGGGGTGCACAACCGCACCGATTTCGATCTCAGCCGCCATATGCAGGCGACCGGCAAGGATTTGCGGTATTTCGATGAACGGTTTACCGAGAAATTCGTACCGTATATCATTGAAACATCCGCCGGGTGCGATCGCACGCTGCTGACATTGCTGGTGGACGCCTATGATGAAATCGAAGTCAAAGGGGAGACCAGAGTGTTTCTCCGGCTGTCTCCGAAAGTTGCCCCGATTAAGGCGGCCATTTTTCCATTGGTGAACAAGGAAGGAATGCCGGAGTACGCCGAGAAGGTGTATCACGATCTCAAAAAAAGATTCAAGGTGTTCTTCGATGATTCCGGCGCGGTGGGACGCCGCTATGCCCGAATGGACGAAGCCGGGTGCCCGTTTTGCATCACGATCGATGGTCAGACGCTGCTGGACAACACCATGACGCTGCGCGACCGCGACAGTATGGAACAAACCCGCATGACGCTGCCGCAGATTGTGGATTTTCTGACGGAGAAGATAGACAGATAGTCACGCGGCGTTGGCGTGCCGCTCTATACTGACCAGATATGTCGTTCCAGGGCGTAAGCAATATCGTCGACATTAGGGAACATCCCTGTAGCCGCACCCCGCGGCCTGGTCCGCTGTTCGCTTAGCGTCTGCCCATTGATGATTAGTGTCGGAGAGGCTACCGGCTGCTCCGATTCGATAATGCGAGCCACGATACCACGCTGCTCTACAAATCGCTTCACAAAATCCCTGGCCTCGGCCTGCCGAGGATCGGTTTTTGAATAAATGAGGCCGATTTCCATATTAGCCTTCTGCTGTTTCAATTAGCCTTATAACAATCGTCGCCGCTAAACGGTTCGATGTGTACCCCAAGATATCGTCCTAATCTTTAAGAAAGCGCGAGTCCTGCTGAAACTCAAACTAAAAAGTACATTCTGCAAATATTCTCGCTCCCCCAACCCGCCCAAAAAGGCCTTGACGGTCTTTCGACGATGCAGGATATTAGATATGATGGCCCGCTCCACGGGCTCTTTCATCGGGAAAATTGCAGATTTCGTATATCAGGACCTAACTTGGTTGGTATCGAATGAAACCGGCTGGGGAGAAGGAGAAGAAGCATGGCTTTTGAACTACCGGCGTTGCCGTACGCCAAAAACGCATTGGCTCCTGTCATCTCGGAGGAGACAATAGAATACCATTACGGCAAACATCACCAAACCTACGTTACCAATATCAACAAGTTGGTCGCAGGCACGGAGTTCGAGAAGATGCCTCTCGAAGAAATTATCCGGAAGGCCTCCGGAGGCGTCTTTAACAATGCCGCGCAGGTCTGGAACCACAGTTTCTTCTGGCATTGCATAAGTCCGAAAGGCGGCGGCGAACCAACCGGCCCTCTGGCCGAAGCTATCAGGCAAAAGTTCGGTTCGTTCGATGACTTCCGGAAAAAATTCGTCGAGGCAGCGGTCACACAGTTTGGCTCCGGCTGGGCCTGGCTCGTAAGGAACGCCGATGGTACCCTCTCGATCGAGCAGACCAGCAACGCCGGCAACCCGCTGACGGCCGGAAAGACGCCGCTGCTGACCTGCGATGTCTGGGAGCACGCGTACTATATCGACTTCCGGAACCGCCGCGCCGATTTCGTAGAGGCCTTCTTCAAGCTTATCGACTGGCGGTTTGTCGAGCAGAATTTCGCCAAATGAAGCAGCCCGGTCGAATCTCCGCGTCAAAGAAAGCGTATCAAGAGACAACGGAGAGTCGCCGGTGAAAGTGAATCACGGTTCGGCATGGGCGGGACCGTCAAAGGAGTGACAGGCGACTCTCACTTCAAAGGTGCGAACGGCCGGGAACAGGTCCCGGCCGTTGTCATCTCGCGCCAAGTGAGTCCAATGGGGAATTCTGTTTGTCGCCAGCCTACCCGTTCGCCTTGAACTGTCCCGCAATTCTGGAGAATATCCAGTGCGTGTCATCCGGTTACGACTATAGATACATCGGACAGCACTTCCACCCAACCAACTGGTTTCGATGGAAGCTCCAGTGCCATCAACGCCTTCTCGAACTCTGCCGCCCTTTCCGACGCGATCGCAATAAGCAGTCCCCCGGATGTCTGTGGGTCAAACAGCAGTGGCTCCAGCTTCTTATCGACGCTTCCCTCTATTCGCACGTGCGGCTGCACGTACTCCCGATTGTCTTGCGCCCCTCCGGGAATCATTCCCTCGGCCGCCAATTCGACTGCCTGAGGCAGAAGGGGCAACGCACCGGCAGCTATCCGGATTGTCACGCCTGATGCCACAGCCATTTCATATGCATGACCAAGCAAGCCAAAACCAGTGATGTCGGTGGCGGCGTGCGCGCCAAACCGAACCATCAATTCCGCCGCTGTCGCATTGAGTGACGCCATACTCCTGATGGCAGCCTCCGCAGCCTGAACCGAGGTCTTCTCCCGCTTGATGCCGGTCGTGATGATCCCGGTACCGAGCGGTTTAGTCAGAAACAGAACGTCGCCCGCCTTTGCTTTGTCATTGGTAACGACCTTGTCAGTCTCAATCATGCCGGTAACCGCGACGCCGAATTTCAGCTCTTTGTCCTTGATCGAGTGACCGCCAACCACAACCGCTCCGGCCTCCTCGATCTTGTCGTTGCCACCGCGCAGGATCTCGGTGAGAATCTCAATCGGCATCGTACCCAGCGGAAACCCGACAATGTTCAGAGCCGTCAGCGGCTTACCGCCCATGGCATAAATATCAGAAAGCGCATTGGCGGCGGCAATCTGCCCGAAAGCGTACGGGTCGTCGACAATCGGAGGAAAAAAATCCACCGTCTGCACCAATGCCTGATGGTCATTGATGCGATACACCCCGGCATCATCTGCCTTATTGAACCCGACCAGCAGATTCGGATGGCTCGACTGGGGAAGTAATTTGAGTGCAGCGGCCAGGACCCCTGGCCCAAGCTTGGAAGCTCAACCCGCACAGACCACTTCGGCCGTCAGCTTAATTGTCATTTCGCGTCGTTTATCCGTCACGGCGTGAAGCTAACAAGCCGGCGCGTAAAAGGCAACGTTGGATTGGGCGGTGAGAGCATGACGAGTACTGAACTGCCGCTTGACAGCTTCGGGACCGACGGCACCATCCCGCCCGGCCCGTACTGGCAGCGACGGGTAGCAATCCGGTACTATATCTGGTCCGGCAACCAGGTAATTCTGGAGCTTGACAACCCGAGCACGGTCACGGAGATTAATATCTACGGTCTGGGCAAACAGTTGGCGCGGCGGTTTCCGACCAAAACGGATTCGCTGCACGTGCTGGTGACCGATTACCACGGGAGTTTGCGTTCGGATGTCCCATTTGGAAGCGGATACAACACGGACCTTATTGAGTATTATCCCTATGGTGAGCTACTAATGCAGAGCGGAACGAACCTGACTAATCGCGAGTTCATCGGCAAGGAATATGACAAGGTGAAGGAGCTTGATTTCGGCCCGAGGTATTATAACAGCACGGCGGGACATTTCCTGTCGCCTGACCCGATCCTGTCGGCACCGTCTGCGTACGCTTATACCGACGGAAACCCCGTGATGCAGTATGACCCGACGGGGTTAGATCATGCACCACTGGAGATATTTTGGCCGCGTACTGTGACAATGGACCCCCCGAATTCGGATTGTTGGGACGAAGATCCGTTTAAGACACGTGACTTCTTGAGTGATTATACAGGGGGGAATTCAACGCCGACTACTGTCCAAGGTACGCCCCCTGGTCTGAATATTGGCCTAGCTCCTGCCCCGCCTGACATGACAGGCATGCCCGGGTACAATATGAACACGTTGCCTCAAATCAAAGGCGGTGATACATGGTGTCGAGGGTTCAATTCAAGTGGCAATGTGAGTTATGGAGGCAGCTCGGGTGGAAAAGGTGGCGGCGGAGGCGGCGGCGGTGCAGTAGGGATTGGGATTTTTGGCTTGGTAAAGATGGCCGTTACTATGGAAGGCAAGGCGGCTGGTTGGCAACGGAATGACTTGGGGATAGCATTTCAACGCACTGCCTCATATCGGGCGATGTGGCGAGCAACCTACGGGAAGATGGCAAGAGGACTCGGCAAATTTGGGAAGGGACTTGGCTTACTCGGAATCGGAATCAATTCCTATAGCATTCTGACCTCAGGCGCCAACCGCAGTAATGTGACAGCCTTAGCTTTTGGATGTGCGGCCTTTATTCCCGGTGTGGGCTGGGTAATCAGTCTTTCGTATTTTGTTGTCAATACCACACTCGAAGTTACGACAGGCAATGATGTCGGTTATTATATAGGGGAGTTCCTTGAGAATTCGCCAGGAAGAAGGACAATTCCCAGGGGGTTCATGGGGGAGGCAAGAGGTTTATAGCGATGAAGCCATTCGACTACATTTTCTACAGAGTATCGTGTTTTTACCGCGATAAGTGGAAAGTGAAGGATCCTGAGTTTTATGGGTTCGGGGCCGCTTTTGTTCTACACGTGACTACTTCCGCCAGTCTGTTTCTGATTTTCATTGTTGTTGCCGGCTCAGAATACTGGCAGTACTCAAAGGAGATCGGGATTGTCGCATCGATTGCGATCTACGTATTTGATTTCTTTCGGTATAATAACAGCAAGTCAATTGTGAAGTGCGAACTCCAATTCGGTGGTGAAAGCCCTATTCAAAAGAGAAATCGCGGGATACTTATGAAGCTGTACGCATTCATCTCAATTGCGACTCCGATAGTGTATGGCGTGCTGAAACACAACCTGCACTGGATTTGAGATAATCGAAGTCACAAAAAGGGCGCGGCGGTTTCCAACAAGACTGGAGCAGCCGCGTCTGATTGCGACTGGTAATGATGTCGGTTACTATGTTGGTCGAGCTTGGAACAATGTCATCAATAGCTCACCCTCAGATCATCCATACGGAATGGGGTTTGGAAGAGCAAGAGGCCTGTAGCAATGAAGATCTTTGACTATCTGTTCTATCGGGTAGCGCGGTTCTACGAGGACAGAAGGAGAATGCCTGAGCCAGAGCGCTTTGGGTTCTATGTTGTGTTTATCGTTCTCGGAACAAGTTTGCTTGATGTCGCGATACTGGTCCTCGCCTTATTGGGTTCTCAATACACGGAGTATGTCAAACCCATAAGTATCTTGCTGACAGTTATTTTGCTGCCACTCTGCTCCATCAGATACTATAGCAAGGATCGCCTTAAACGGGTCAAGGCTATCTGGGATCGTGAGGATCCGTCTGCAGGTAGGAGAAGACGAATCTACCTAAGTATCTATGCAATCGTGGCCGTGGTTCTGCCATTCGTGTTCACGTTCCTTAAGCACGACTTGCACTGGATGTGAGATAACCGTGTAGCAATGAAACCGTTTGATTACGCTTTCTATAGAGTAGCCACTTTCTACCGGGACAGATGGAAGGCACCGGAGCCGGAGAGATTTGGGGGCGGGTGGCCCACCATTTATGGTGGGTTAGATATGCGTTGGTGTCATTGACTGCTCACTTCCTTATCGCTACTTTTGGATGATGACCCGGCTACGCCATTATGATCATTGGGCAACGGCGCGCTTTGTTACGTTCTCGTGTTACCGGCGGTATCGCGTTTTTGACGTAGTATCAGCCCGTGAGATTATGATTCAGGAAATCGGCCGCTTACGAGATGAAGCGGGTATGAGACTGCTTGGTTATGTATTGATGCCCGAACACGTTCACTTGGTCGTCTGGCCGCCTCTCGCAACGAAGCTCGGCGTGCTCATCGGACAGATGAAAGCGCGAGCCGCACAAGGGATACTGCGCTCTTGGGATGGGGACATTCCGGAAATTCTCAGACGCAGGCAAGGGACTCCACAGCATCAGCTGTTTCAACGTCGGTGCTATGATCACAATTGCCGGACGGTTGACACGGTAAAGGAGAAGATCGAGTACTGTCATAAGAACCCGGTAACGCGGGGCTTGGTGAAGGTACCCGGAGATTGGTGGTGGTCGAGTTACAACTGGTATGGGGGCAAGCGGGATGTCCCGTTGGCTATGGATGAAGTCGAACTATGAAACCCACCATAAATGGTGGGCCACCCGGCCTGCCCCTCCTGACTTGACAAGTTCGCCCGACTATAACATGAACACGATGCCCGAAATCAATGGTAGTGATGGATGGTGTCGCGGGTTCAATTCGAGTGGTAGCCTTCCAGCAGGTGGCTCGGACGGTGGCAAGAGCGGAGGAGGTGGAGGAGTGGGAGGAGGGGGGGGTTGGCCAATCTTGCCTGGATTGCCCAGAGAGACAAAAACTTGGGATCCAATAACAGATCAGCGAATACAAAACTTGCACCCCGACGTCCGCGATGCGGCTAGGCGGTTCATCAACGAAGCTGCGAATAGGGATATATATTTGCGGGTCGCGGACGGTCGCAGAACAAGGAAGGAGCAGGATGCCAAGTACGCACAAGGTAGGACGAAGCCCGGTCTGATAGTCACATGGGCTTTCGGAGGGAAGAGCCCACATTTGTACGGTCTGGCGATTGACGTGGTGCCGATGAAGAACGGACAACCCTACTATGCATCTGATAGATGGATTGAGATCGGCTATATCGGCGAGAGTTATGGTTTCGAATGGGGTGGGCATTGGAAACGCAAAGACAGACCTCACTTTCAGATGTACTGGAGCCAATAATGAACTTTAGGATCGTAGGAGTGGTTGTCATTACTATTTGCTCAGCGAGTTCCTGCGCTGCCGCTGACAAAACGACGCCAGCAGACACGGACGTAGTGGTTTCGAGAATCAATGAACAGTGCGAGACCATTGACCATCGGATCGACAGCACTAATATGGTTGTTCTGACTGTGTTTGGCAGGTCATCCGAAGGCGGCGGATGGATCGGTTTCTTCAATGGGGACACCCTTGAGAAGATCAAAACGGAGTACTGCTATGAATTGGGAAAGAGCGATTTTGAGTACTATCTGGTTAGCGGAAAGTTGGTTTTCGTGGTGCAGCTAGAGACGGATTACGACAGGCCGTTCTACGAGGATAGCATGCGGGTGATCAGCACCGTGCGGAGTCGCTTTTACTTCCGTGATTCGACTCTCGTTCGGTGGCTGGATGATGAAGGAAAGAAGGTAGATTCCACCAAGGAGACATACGAGCGAATGCAAAGGATGCTCTTGCTTGACGCTAATGAGTGTAAACAAGAGCTGGCTCGGCGGACGAAAGGGCCATTATACTTGAAGAAGCGTCCGGACTGGTAAGACCTGCGCGCGAAGCCGGACGAACACGGCTTACCGCGAATTCGTCGGCCAGGAGTGGCACAACGTGCTGGAACCTGTTTTTGGCCCGAGGTACTACAACAGCACGGTGGGACATTTCCTGTCACCGGACCCGGTTGTGTAGCAGTTGAGGGGGCCTCGTGCCCCAGGACCCCCGTGTAGCTCCTATCTTGATCAGCAGCTCCATTCAACTAACGCTTGGCTTGTGGGGTATCCACTCCCAGAAACCTTCCTCGAAGCTATGGCCTGACCCAGCAACAGGCTGTTCAGAAATTGAACAGCGGCTTCATCCGATTTGCGACTGGAGACACTCCGAAATCTGCCGATTTATACTTGATAGGTGTCCTTCTTGCAAAGGAGGGCAGGGGAGAGAACCGCTTGAGCCGAAACAGGTTTCCCGATTCTGTGGCGCCTGTCGACGCGTAACCGGCAATTGCTTGGAGCTTGACATCATGACGGACCAGGACAGGTCTCCACGACTCGACGAACTTCTCATCCGGGCGGGGCTGGTAACACCCGAGCAGGTTAGTGCTGCACTTCAGCGTCAGAAACTGTACGGCGGGCGAATCGGTACCCAACTATTACAGATGGGAGTGATCGATGAGGCGACGCTGGTCAGAGTCCTTGCCGAGAAGCTCGGATGCGAGGGGATCATTCTTGGCGGCCTGGATATTACTGACGCTGTAATCCAGATGATCCCGGCCACTGTCGCAATCGCCCGGAAGGTGATTCCGTTTGTCTACGATGCCGGCCGCGATCTCCTCAAGGTCGCCTGCGAGGACCCCGGTCTGCCGGATATCCTCGGCGACCTCAAATTCGCCTCAGGCGGGAAGAACATTCAGTTGTATGTCGCTTCGGAGTTGGCGCTGAATCATGCCATCGCCAAGTACTATCTCGGTCGTGAACTCAATTTGCCGGTCGATACCAAACCCGGACTCCCCGCCATGACTCTTCCGGAAGGTGTCGATACCACTTCGGCCCCCAATGGGCGTTCCGACGCCATCCCGAGGGGTGCAATTCTGCTGGTGACCGACGATACGGAGGCAGGTGACCAACTGTACAACATCTTGGAGCGAGACGGCTTCAAAGTGGTGCGTACCGATTCCGCCGATGACGCTATCCAGATTATCGGTAGCCGAAAGTTCCACTCAGTGTTCATTCAAGACACAGTCCCCGGAGATTATATCGATCTCATTGATCGGCTGCGAAAGTTATCCCCCA